>CESW01038974.1_pt1 | contig 29869 bp, 25 predicted proteins | sample 531171 | NCBI WGS metagenome assembly CESW01 (sample SAMEA2621859, study PRJEB7988) | marine metagenome | biome: marine biome (ENVO:00000447); feature: surface water layer (ENVO:00002042); material: "saline water (ENVO:00002010), including plankton (ENVO:xxxxxxxx)" | depth 5 m
ATATGTGTAGATCCCAGCTCCTTGAATTACCGCAGCGTCCGTGGGTGTAACTGTAACATTTATTTGGTAGGAGTTTACAGCGAAGACAGCGGAAAGGTAGCGGTCTTCCGTCATTTCGATGGTTGTTGAGGCGGAGCTTGGATCTGTGGGGCCGCTGCCTGACCAAGATTCAAAAGAGTGGCCTGTAGCAGGAGAAGCGGTTATCATTACGGAGGAGCCTGGGTTGTAAATTCCGGCTCCGGAAACTTGACCATAACCTTCGTTATTGGCGAAAATTTCTAAAGTATAGCTTGGCCAAGCCCCGTCTCTTTTTTCATTACCTTGGAACATGGGCCAATCTGAAGTCGCAGGTCCAGCCCCGATGTCAACGCAATATAATTTACCATCATAACAACCGTAATATAATTTCCCCGATTCACTAAGAAGGAGGGAAGAATCCACAATTCCGGCAACTGAGAAACTAATCTCCGATTGATTAGTATCCCATGCTTTAGTTCCATTTGACTCAAATGCTGATAAGTGATTTTCACCTCCACCGGTATAACCAATAACGTAAACTCTTCCGTTGCTATCGATAACGGGGGCACTGTAAAAAACATCTCCTACGAATGCATCCCAGTTGAGTCCTCCGGTTAAGCTGGATAGGGAACGCAGGTATCCATCGCGAGATATGAAGAATACATCATTGGTAGTCCCAAGAATAGGAGCTGCATCGACGCGATCCCCGGTCAAGAATTGCCAATTGAGGCTCGCGTTGTTCTCATTGTCGGCGAGCGAGTAGCAATATCCATTACCAGAGCCAAAATAAATATTTCCAGAGAGGTCGAGGGCTGGAGAGGAAAGAATCGATTTATTGGTATCGGCTACCTCGTCGATTACATAGGTCCATTTACTACTCCCATCTGGATGAAGGGCATGTAAGGTACCATTTTCATCTCCAAAATATATGCTACCATCTTGACCCAAGGCAGCAGAGGATGAAATCGGTTGTCCGGCAAAATATTCCCAAGCCAGGGAACCATTACTTTCAAGGGCATAGAAAATAGAATCTTTGGATCCGACATAGATCTTGCCATCTGCACTAACCGAGGGGCTGGCGATCACATAACTATTAGTTTCAAATTCCCATTGCTTACTCCCATCGCTCGGGTTAATCGCGTATACTTTGTTATCCCAAGAGCCTACATATATGGTACCGTCTGGCCCAATTGCAGGAGTGGAATCGATCCAATTTTCAGCATTGAAACTCCACTTGGGACTACCATCCGCATGAAAAGCATGGAGTTTATTATCATTGGAACCAATATAGATTGCTCCATCTGACCCGATGGCGGGTGAAGAAAAGATAACTCCTCCAGTGCTTGCATTCCATTCCATGGATACACTCTCGTTTGCAGGATTCCACGAATATCCTACCAAAAACTTAGGTAAGAACAGGGCAGGAAGTAATAATATGAAACGCAAGGACACAGCTGGCACAAATTTAGTTCAAAGAATAAAATGAAGCCAACTATAATAAATTATTTTCCCTCTTCCTTCGGTTGCAAAGTGATGATGAATTTTGAACCAGTTTGATTACTTTCGGCCAACTCCAAGCTTCCAGGCATGCATTGAGCAAGTTGATGTGCAAGAGCAAGTCCAAGACCAGTCCCTCCACTTTTTCTACTCTTGGAAGGATCAAAAAGAAATTCTCTCTCCGTAGATGGAATACCACCACTTGTATCTGAGATGTGAATCTGGAATTCTTCTGGTTTTTTAGTGGATCCCAATGTCACGATGCTGTCTTTTTTTGATTCGAAAGCATTTTCAATCAGGGTGATTAAAATAGGGGATAGAAGGGCACTATTTAAGTTGTCAAAAGTTTGATCCAAGGAATTATCTTCTTGGAATTGGACATTTCCAAAGCTCGATATCCCCTTGGTTTTTTCAATGACAATTTCAAAGATTTCCCGAAGTGAGACTTGGTACACCTTTTTTTGGTCTTCAATTTCTTTAAGCGAATGTAAGGATTGGGAAACCAAGCCCATCATGCGATTATGGACTTCGAGGAGCTCATCCGGATCAACAGCACTTTTTTTCGCTGCTTCTTGGGCCAAGATCTGAAGATGGGTGAGGGGTGTTTTTAAGGAATGCATTAAGTGACCAGTCAGGGCACCGAGGCTGACAGTTTTATATACCTGGGCTAATTTCTGGTTGGTTTTTTGAAGAAGTTGATTTTTTTGTTCCAATCGCTTTTCTCTTTCTCGAATACGGATACTCATAAATCGAAAGATAATGAACATGATAATCGTACCAGATACCAAGATTAGAATCCCTTGGCTTAAAAATTCCCGGTCGATTGCATCCCAATCACTAAGAATGAAGTGTTCTTCAAGTTGAACTTCAAAAACACAGGGTTTCTCTAAGGTATCAACTTTGAGAAATAAGGAAATGCACTCTCCCCGGTTGTGTCTGAAAAAAGTTTTTTCTGTTTTAATTTTGGTCTGCACGGCATTGAGACCTATGCTTGATCGTTCCCCCGTAATAAGAGGAATGGAGGAACCATTCATCTCATAGGCAAATATTTGGAGAACTTTTGGAATAGTCAGTGAATCGATAATGATTTTTTCAAGAAGTTCGCTTCGGTCAGAGGTCATTTCGATTAGACCCAGATCAAAAAAAGTGATGTCGCTTTCCAAAAGTTTAAGTTCAGTTTTCTCTGCGATACTACTGATCTCTGAATCTAACAACTTATACTGGGATTCAATGATTTGGGAGTGAAACTGAGCCCTCGAATGCCAGAGTAAAATAGCTGTGAGGACAAATAGTAGAAGCAAGCAGAGACCAAAGCCAAACCATTCTTTCCGGATTTTCATTGATCTTAAAGTTCCCATTGTACTCCCAATGACCAGAAGTTTGTATAATATTCATAATCTCTTGCATTTGAAAAATCTTCTTCTCTTTTCCACTGGAAGTAAAAATCCGTATTTTCATTGAAGGGAAAAGTGGCAGAGGTACTATAGCTCAAACTTTGCCGTTTGAATCGTTCCCCGGAGTCAACCCTTCTATGTTTGTAGAGTGTTTTTGAACCCACAATGCTTGCGTTGGTTCTGAAAAATGAAACCAGTAATTCTTGTTCGAGTCTAAAACCAATTTTTTCAAAGTCATAATATCCGCCCGCATCATCTTTTAACTGGGTCCACTTCAACTTTGCTGAAGAATTCTTCCAAAGAGAATGACTAAAATCTTTTTGTAATTCGTAAGAAAGCTCTACTTTTTCAGTTTGCATGGCATCCGTGGAAAGCTGGTTTCCGTCCCCATCTCGTTTGGGTCTTTCTCGGTATTGCTTTTTTGAATATTGACCTTCTAATTCCCACTCCAAAAAATTAGGAGTTCCACGGATGGAGATCTGGACCGAGGCATCTTGGTTGTCATCTGCAATGACCTTAAAGTCCTCAAAACCTTTTATGAATTGGATGGACGCCGACCATTGTTCTGAGAATACCTTGGATAAGTAAGGAATCCACTCTGTTTTGTTTGAGCGAACATTCATGGTATAAGGAAGTCCTAGCTCGGAAAAATCAAAACCTTGGTCGTAATAGATATGACGCACGCGAAGTCCATAAGTATAGGGCGATTTAAGAGGAGTGTAAGCGTGTTCCAATTGAGCAAGAAGGAGAGAGGTATCCTTATTATCCTCTAACGCGTTGTATCTCTTTCCTTCACCAAATAAATAAAGGTAGGTGAGATATTCCTGACTTCCCTGCCGAATGAAAAAAGCTTCAAGCGAGGTTTCCAAAAAAGAAGAATCTTGCCTAACAAATGGGCCATAAAGTGGATTGTCGGAATAGCCGATGGCGATTTCACCCGAATAAGAGGGAACCCATGGTGCTGTTTTTGTGTCGGTGACTTCCACATTTTCTAATGGATTGTTTCCAAAAAGCATCTGGCTAAGTTCTTCATCTGATAAAGTGCTGTTCTGGTCTTGTCCAAGAAGAACCGATGTAAGAAAGCATGAGAAAAAATGGAATAAATCCTTAATGAAGATGAACTAACGCAAATTAGAGGAGAATTCACAAACAGAAAAGCGGGATGACCATGTGGTCATCCCGCTTTTAAAATTACCTCAAGATGGGTGAAAAACTTTAAAGATCAGAAGTTCTAGTTGCATCCGTTTCAACCAATTCTCTGATTTCTTTCTTAACTTCTTTGGCTTGGGCTTTAATTTCTTCATGCTTTTCTTTGTTTGCCTCTTTGAAGTCAGTAATCATTTCTTTACGCTCATCCTTGGTAGCATCCTTAAGATTTTGGTGAAGTTTCTTTTGAGCTTCATGCATTTCTTTTTGTTTTGCTTTGAGAGCATCTACCTTGCTTTTCAATGCTGCGGTCAGTTCAGGTCTTTCTGGTTTTGGAGGACGATTGGCTTCCATATCTTCCCGGATCGAAGAATGTTTTTCTTTGATCTCCTCGAACCTTTCCTTATTGCTTTCTTTAAATTCCTCCACTGCGGTTTTAATCTCCTCGCGGGATGCATCCTTTCCAAGTTCTTCTACTTTTGCTCTCATTTCGGTATGTATGGATTTTTCCAATTCTTTAACCGCAGCAATTTTCTCTTTGACTTCCTCTGAAAGTTCAGGTTTTTGAGGGCGTTTAGGAAGCTTTCGATCCCCTTTCTCTGCCATTTCTTTACGCAAAGAAGTAAGTTTTTTTTGTGCATCGTCCTTTGAAATTTTACCCTCTTTTAGAGCCTGTAAGGTTTCTTTTTCGATGTTACGAGGATCTTTTGGATCTACTTTAGGTTTTCCGTTCTTGGCATCCTCTTCGATGTTTTCCTTGATCCAAGAGGCAAGAGTTGAACTACCCATACCAAAGCCCCCAGGGAGAGGACGGTAGTCTTTTAATTGAATTTCTGGAGGTCGACCCCAATGAGTTGGAAAGCGTGGACGTTCAACCTCAACTTTCTTTTTTCCAGGGATGGAAGAGTCAACCTCTGGTTTTTGTTTCTCTTGGGAAAAAGCGAAGGCACTTAGTATTAAGCTTACGATCGTAGGGATTATAAATTTTTTCATATTTTTATTTAGGAATATTGTTTAAGTAAATAGCTGTCATCATATTTTGTGCCAAGATTTACTAATTGCATAAAACACTAGTAAACAATGGATAATGATTTTTTTTGAAAATAAAGGAAGAAAGAAATACTTGTTATGGGAAATATTACCTGTTTCAGGATTTGTATTTTGGTAAGTATTCCCCACTTTTTAGGAGGAATTCTTTTTTTTACGATAGCGTATATAATCCCTGGGAACGCCAAGAATTCTTGCAGCTTCAGAGATGTTCCCCTCTGCTTGCTGGATTGCCAAATCGATAAGCCTTAAAATTTCCTCTTCCAAATTGAAGTCATTTTTGGGGAAGCGAAAGGAAGAGTTAAGCCAGTCATCTGAGCTCAAACTTCTGGCATGATTATGTGAGAAATTAAAATGAAGAGGTTGATCAGGTTCACTCATTACTAAAGCCCGTTCAAGTTCGTGAATAAGTTCACGGGTGTTTCCAGGCCAATTGTGATCGATTAATGCATTCTCGGATGAAGGATCAATTGCAGGAGTATCGAGTTGATACTTTTTTGATAAGGAACCGAGTAAATGCTTGGCAAGGTTTACGATCTCCTTTCCCCTTGTGGCAAGAATCGGGATTTTAATTCTCAATAAGTCTAGGCGATGAAAGAGATCCTCCCTGAAGGCTCCCTCCTGAATCAATTTTGATAAATCCTGATTGGCTGCTGCTATGATCCGCACATCTACTTTGATTTCATTTGAACTTCCAACTCGTCGAATCATTCCGCTTTCAATGGTTAAGAGAAGTTTTGCTTGAGCCTCGATGGAAAGGCTGGTGATTTCATCTAAAAAGAGAGTTCCTTGATCAGCAGCTTCAAAAAGACCGATGCGAGCATTTTTTGCATCGGTAAAGGCACCTTTCTCATGTCCAAATAATTCAGATTCAATTAAATTATTTGGGATTGCTGAACAATTCAGAGCAACGAAAGCAGATCCATGGCGAGGACCATGGTCGTGAACCCAACGGGCATAAGTTGACTTACCGGATCCGGTTGGGCCATCAATAAGAAGAGGAGGGAGGTTATTCTTTAGCCGCTGGTCTACTTCCGTAATTTTAGTAAGTTGATGTAAGTCTTCCTTAAAAGCACCTTCGAAAAACAAGTTGGCAGTCTTTCGCTTTCTTCTCTCAGAGTCATGTTGGAGCAGCCTTTGATTTTTACGCTGCCTGTCACACTTCATAAAAAGAAAGGGGATTTCATCAATTTCAAAAGGTTTAGTTAAGTAATCAACTGCACCAAGTTGCATAGCCTCCACCGCCGATTGAATTCCGCCTTCTGCAGTCATTAAAATAGTGAAGGTATTACTTGGTAGTAATTCTTCGCGAAGAAGTTCAAGGCTTTCCCCGTCGGGAAGGTTAAGATCAAGCAAAGCAAAATCGAAAACAAGATTCTCAAGTGCTTTTCTTGCTTCCTGCAGATTAATGCAAGTGGTTACCCCGACCTCAAGTTTCTCAAACTTTGCAGCTAGACGCTTTGCTAAAAAAGAATCGTCTTCCAGTACAAGAATTTCCTTATTCTTGAAGAATGTTTTGGGCTGTTCATTTTGCTCCATTGACATAGCTTTCGCATGCAGTCCTCGGGGAAAAGAAAAGACTTTGCAAATCCTTTTTGTCGATCCATTATATTATCTGTGGGAAATAAGTGGGTAATTCTAGTGGTTTTGCTTTTCGTAACGCTGAATATTAGTGCTAAAGTTACTCCTCTCGCTCAGGATCCAGATTGGTCAAAATTAGATCCATTTCAAAACCTTTGGTCTTTGGAGAGTTTTCGTTCTGAACTCAAAAATATTTATTGTCCGAGGGAGAGCTGGTGGAAGCCATGGATTAAATTTGAACCTGGACAGGTATTAATCAGAAAAAAAGCTGGAAAAGAAGATTGGTATATCTTGCAGTGCTTGCCCATTTCTAAAGGGGAAGAAAAAGATCAGAATTTAAGCGTTCCCTTAGAAATAAAAACGATTGCCTTGGATCCCGGGCACATAGGGGGGGAATATGCGGAAATGGAGGGAAGGAGTTTTAGAATGGGAGAGGATGATTTCGTAAAGGAGGGAGACCTGTCCCTAAAGGTTGCCAAAAGGGTAAAGGATTTACTCGAAGAAAAAGGCTTCAAGGCCATTCTAGTACGAAGTAATTTAAAACCCGTTACAAAAAGAAAACCGCAGGCATTTGAAGCATTGGTGGAAACTTGGATTAAAGAAAGGGATTTTACTAACTTGCCAGTGGAAGAAATCGAAATTTTGAAAAGAAAAAGACGAGAGATGCTGTTTTACCGAGTCAGTGAAATCCATGCACGAGCTAAACTCATCAATGAGCACATCCAACCAGATTTGACGATTTGCCTTCATCTGAATGCGGCTCCCTGGGGGGATGAAAATAAGAAAGAGCTTGTTGACCGAAACGATTATCATGTTCTGGTTAATGGATGCTACATGGGCGGAGAATTAGCCTTTGATGATCAGCGTTTTGAGATGATTTTTCGATTGCTTAGCGCTTGGCAAAAAACAGAGCAAATTTTTGCCGAGAAAGTAAGTGTTTCTTTTGGCCGGAAAACTGGATTACCTGCTTTTGCCTACAAGGGACCTAATGCGTTGAAGGTGGGAAATACCCCAGGGGTTTGGGCAAGAAACTTATTGGCAAATCGAATTTATCAATGCCCGGTTATTTTTATGGAACCATATATTGCCAACTCGAAAACTGAATATGAACGGATTCAACTCGGTCCATATGAGGGAACGAAGAATTTTGGACTTCATCCGAGATTATCCTTGGTTGAAGAGTATGCCCAGTGCTTACTCGAAGGAATTCTGGCAGCGACCGGCAAGTAACAGGGTTACGCTTTTATTTTTTGACCGCATCTTGAGCCATTTTTTTCAGGGCATCCGTATGCTCATCAACCGCAGTCCTCGGGCCTGTCATTTTGATAAAAATGGAACCAGCCGGGCCGTCAATGATAGCAGCAGTTAGTGCGTAGCCTGGTTTTGGGGTTTTGGGCCCAAAAGGTCTTCCGCTTAGAAAAGTTCCATGGGCTTGTGCAAAAGTTAGGCTGTTATCACCAAATTTTTCAGTTTTCACCACTTTTCCCTGCGGGTCCTCGAATTGTTTCATCCAGCGGTCTACATTGGCTTGGATTCCTCCTGCACCCGTGGAGCCAAAGTGGAAAAAAGCAATTTCCACTTTTTCCTTGGACTTGCTTTGAGCCTCAAACTGAGCCTTGCGCATGTTGGAAGTCGGTTTGGAAGAAACCCATTCGCTGGGCGGATTGAAAGTAAAGCCTGCCACCTCCAAGCCATAGCTCAATGAGGGGATCAAAAGAGGGATGGCTAAAAAGGAAAAGAGTAAGATTTTCTTCATAGTAAATAGAATTTCTGGTGGGTGATTAGTTAGTGAATGGTTATTTTAAATTTCAAACAGAGCTAATTCTTTTTGAAAATCATAAAGTGTTGTTGTGGTAAAACTGAAAGGGTTTTCTCCCACTTGAATCCAACCACTTCAATTTCTTCGATTGCCTGTTTTTCAGTCATCTTGTGAAGGGGTTTAATGGGAACTTTCTTATCCTCTTTTCTATATTCGATCAAAATCAATAGTCCATCTTTTTTGAGAGATTTGAAAATTGAATTTGCCATTTCTCTAGGATGCGAAAATTCGTGGTATGCATCTACAATTAAAGCCTTATCAATACTAGACGGTTCAAGCATGGTTCGAGTGATCGTGCTTTGAATAGGGAAAACATTTGTGACCTTTTGTTCTTTGATTTTGGCCCGAATAATGCCAAGCATCTTAGGAGAAATATCTACCGCAAATACTTTTCCACGAGGGACCAGATCTGACATTCTGAAAGAGAAATAACCGGACCCTGCACCAATATCGGCAATTCGATCCGCTGGTTTGATCTTCATGCTTTTAATGAGAAGATCCGTTCTTTCTTCTTGCTCCCTCCTAGGCCTTTCAAGCCAAGAAGCTCCCAAATGCCCCATAACTTGGGAAATCTCTCTACCCATGTAGAACTTACCGATACCATCACGCGAAGCAGTACCTAGCTGATAAATACTTTCTTTTTCTTCTTTTGGGTTATCCGCCGAAAAAACAGATGTTATGCTTACGGAAATTAGAAGAGCAAGGGCGTGAGCAAGAGGGTTTGAAAATAACGGCATTCATCTTTTTTTCGAGAAATGAATGCTTTTGCAAATCAATATTGCTGGATTCAAACGGAAAAGATAGGTAGTATTGAAAACCATGAAAGTAATCAGAGCGAAAAGTGCAGGATTTTGTTGGGGAGTTGAAAGAGCAGTACAAGTTGCTCGGGACGAAGCACAAGGAGGAAAAAAAACCGTCTACACGGATGGTCCCTTGATTCACAACCGTCAAATGATGAGTGCATTAAGTTCGGAAGACATTCGCGAGGTAGGTGATTATCAAAGTCAATCGGAACTCGACCTTAGCAAAAAAGAAGATAAGGAATCTGTCTTGGTTGTTAGAGCCCATGGGATTTCTCCAGAGAGGAGAAAATATTTAAGGGGGTTAGGACTTCCTTTCCGTGACGGCACTTGTCCTGATGTTGGGATCATTGCGGGTAAAGTGAAGGTGCATGCGGATAGAGGATATGATGTCGTAATTTTCGGAGATCCGGAACATCCGGAAGTAATCGGACTGATGGGATATGCAAAGGGTAAAAGCCATGTCGTGCGAAATTTAACTGAACTGGCTAGCCTTCCCCCATTTAAAGGTGGAGTAGCTCTCGTTTCTCAATCCACAATGTTCACTCATGAATTTAAGGAAGTATCTAGAAAATTATCCGAAATCTATCCCGATATTGCTGTTTTTGACACAATCTGCGGTGCGACTAAGGAAAGGCAGTCCGATTTGGTCGGTCTGGTCGAAGGAGGAGCGGAAGCAATCGTGGTTATTGGCGGCAAGCATTCGGCAAACACAAGAAAGCTTGCGAAGCTTGCAGCGGAGCAACAAAAGCCAACCTATCATATTGAGACTTTTAAAGATCTGGATTTGGACTCTTTGAAGAAATTTCAGACGGTTGGAGTTACCGCTGGTGCTTCTACCCCTGAATTTATAATTAGAGAAGTGTGTGAAAAACTTGAAAAACTTGAACCTTAAATAAATGAGCATGGAAATACCCAATGCTTTGGCTGAGCGTTATGCATCGGTCGAAATAAAATCAATCTGGTCGGCAACCGGGAAGGTTATTCTCGAGAGGGAATTCTGGATTGCCGTCATGCGTGCTCAAAGAGAATTAGGCTTGGATATTGATCTCGAGGCGATTGAAAGCTCTGAAAAGGTTAAGGCGGTGGTAGATCTTGAAGGAATCCGAAGGCGCGAGCAGGTTTCAAAGCATGATGTGAAGGCAAGACTTGAGGAATTTGCAGATAAGGCAGGTCATCAGCACGCACACAAGGGGATGACCAGTCGTGACTTAACTGAGAATGTAGAACAATTACAAGTCCACCGTTCACTTGGAATTATTCTGGAGAAATCGATTGCTGCATTGCTGGCATTAGCACAAAGAGCTGAGGAATTTAAAGATCTTCCAATTACTGCACGTTCTCACAATGTGCCTGCTCAGTTGACTACTTTAGGTAAACGTTTTGCAACTTGGGGTGAAGAATTAGAGAGAAATGTGGAGGCCTTGAGCAGGTTGTGTGCGAATTATCCATACCGGGGAGTGAAGGGGGCGGTTGGGACTTGTTTGGATCAAGTTACATTGTTGGGTAGCGTGGAAAAAGCACAAGAACTCGATCAGAAGGTAATCACTCATTTAGGTGCCACTGCAAATTGGGAGAATGTAGGACAAGTTTACCCTAGGAGCTTAGATTTTGAAGTGGTCTCTCTTCTAAGTAAAATGGCATCCGCACCATCTAGTTTTTCGAAGACTTTACGAATCATGGCCGGTCATGAATTGCTAGGGGAGGGATTTGCAAAGGGACAAACCGGATCCTCTGCAATGCCGCACAAGATGAACAGTCGAAGCTGTGAGAGAATCAACGGTTTTCACACCATCCTTAATGGGTATCTAACCATGGTTTCTCAACTTTCAGGCGATCAATGGAATGAGGGGGATGTATCCTGCTCTGTTGTTCGACGAGTCGCACTCCCAGATGCCTTTTTCGCTATGGATGGCTTGCTTGATACCTTTCTTACTGTCTTGAAACAAATGGAGGTTTTCCCTTCTATGATTAAATCTGAATCCGAAAAATACCTGCCTTTTTTACTTTCAACCACAATTATGATGGAAGCGGTTAAAGAAGGAGCAGGAAGAGAGGATGCCCATGCTGCGATCAAAGAGCATGCAGTCGCCACAGTTAAAGAACTGAGAACAGGCGTAGTGAAAGAAAATGATTTGATTACCCGCTTAGCAAATGATCCACGCATCGGTCTCGATTCGAAAAAAGTAGGAAACCTGATGAGAGAAGGAGAAAAAAGAGTGGGTGCAGCAGACGGACAGGTGGAATATTTTGTGAAAAAAGCGGAATCTTGGGGTGGAAGGTATCCTAATGCTCAAGATTATCATCCTCCCGCAATACTCTAGAATCCAGAATTCCTGAGGGTTTTCAGAGATTGTGGAATTTTTGCGATTGCCAATCTAGCTCTGTTCGTTGAAAGAATGGGTGCTTTTTTCATCAATAAATTTTGTCATGTCAGAAGAACTAGAGGGAAATTGTTTGGTCGCCCAATCAGGGGGACCAACTGCTGTTATTAACGCAAGTGTCGCAGGAGTAGTCGCCGAAGCACTTAATAACCCATGCATCGAAGAGGTTTACGGTGGAATGAATGGAGTTTTAGGAATTTTGAATGAGGAAATCATTGATCTTGCTGAGGAATCGCAACAGAATGTAAGGGGTCTTCGGTATACTCCTGCTTCAGCATTGGGAACTTGCCGGTTTAAGTTGAAGCGAGACCAGGAATACGAGCGTATTATAGAAGTGTTTGAAGCTCATAATATTCGTTATTTCTTCTATTGTGGAGGGAATGACTCACAGGATACAGCGGATAAGATTTCGAAGCTTGCTCAGAGTAAGGGTTATGATTTAAGGGTCATCGGCGTTCCAAAAACGATCGACAATGATCTGGTTACCACCGATCACAGTCCTGGTTATGGAAGTGTGGTGAAATATATTTGTTCGGTAGTTCGGGAATCTGCGATGGATCACGAAGCGATGGGGCAACATGATTTGGTTTCGATTATTGAGGTTATGGGTCGAAATGCTGGTTGGATTGCGGCAGGTTCCACCTTGGCTAAGGCCAAAGATAATGCCAATGATGCTCCTCATTTGATTCTACTACCAGAAGTCCCTTTTTCAAAAGATAAATTTATTGAAGATGTTCAAGCGGTTTTAAAGAAAAATAAATATTGTTTGGTAGTGGTCGGGGAAGGCTTGATCGATAAAGATGGAAACTATATCGCCAATTCAGCCTCTGGACAGGATTCATTTGGTCATCAGCAACTTGGTGGAGTTGGAGATTTCTTAGCTAGTGTAGTAGAACAAAATTTAGCTGTTAAGGCTCGATCTTCAAAACTGGGAATTGGACAAAGAGCAGCGGCTCATTGTTCTTCGCAGACTGATAATGATGAGGCTTTTTTGGCTGGGAAAGCTGCAGTTAAAGCTGCGGTTGCTGGTGAAACTGATAAAATGGTAATTCTAGTCCGAGCAGAAGGTGAAAATTATCAATGCGAAACGAGCTTGGCTCCTTTATCGGAAATTGCGAACGGAGTGAAAGAAATTCCAGAAGATTGGATTTCAGAAGACGGCATAAGCATGAACGCAAAATTCATAAAATATTGCCAACCTCTTATTCAGGGCGAAGTCGAGGTTCCTTTCGAAAACGGGGTGCCTTCATATGTACGACTTTCCAAGAGAAGAATTCGCAAAGTTTTGGACCCTCACGAATTCGAATGAGATAAGTCTTAGGATTCTTTCATTATTGAAAGAATATTAAAAGTGGGTTCCAAACTTAGGGAAAATTTAAGTAATTATGGAGTTATCCCAGCTTCTTTGTATTGATTTTACTCACTTTCATTATGCATTGTGGTCAAATGGTATAGATAAACAAAGGGGCAATAATTTGAGACAACCCGCTTACCTTCACGGAACGACTTCGTTTTCAATCAACTGATCAAAAGTCTGTCTCTTTCTTATAAATGAGAGGCTGCCATCTTCTTTTTTTAAAATCTCTGCAGCTTCTGGAAATGAGTTGTAATTTTTTGCGGACATCGAAGAGCAATATGCCCCAGTGCCCTCAATGACGCAAAAATCACCAACCTCACCCCGAAGTAAATTTCGAGGAGCTAAAGCTTCGGGGTCGCCACTGGCGGGGGTGAGTAAATCTCCGGATTCACAGCAGTGACCGACGACCACTTGAGGGCACTGGTTCCGAAATTTTTCCTGCCCCGCTTCAGGGATAATGAAAATAGGATGTTGGGCTCCGTATAGACTGGGACGAAGAATTTCTGTCATTCCTGCATTTAGTTTAAGAAAACGGTATCCATCCTTCCCGGTGCTTGTAATATCTTGTACATGCGTTACCAGACTACAGGCATGGGCAAGAAGGAATGTTCCCGGTTCGATTTCCAATTTTAACTTCCTACCCGTTTCTTTAGCGAAATCGATAAAAAGATTTTTTACTGGTTCTCCAATTTCTTGTAAGTTCGTCGCATTTTCATCAGGCATTCTAGCAACTTTATAACCACCTCCAAGGTTCAGGGACTGGACATTTGGAAATCTTCTAACGATATCCAAGCTCATCGAAGCAACCTTTTTCCAAACTTCCGGGTCCGAACCTGAACCGATATGAGTATGAATCCTTTCTACTTTCAAACCATACTCGCCGCATAGTCTTTTGGCTTCTTCCAAATCTTCTTTCCAAATCCCAAAACTACTCGCGGGTCCTCCCACATTGGTACGATTGGTTCCACCAGACCCCATTCCAGGGTTGAAGCGCAATCCGACTCTTTGATTTGGAAGCCAGGTTCCAAAACGGTGAATTTGGTTTAGGGAGCAAAGGTTTACTTTCACTCCATCATGGACGAAGTATTTGATTTCTTCCGATAATTCTTGAGAACTTAGGGAAATTGATTCCGTTCCATAACCGGAGCGAATGGCTCTATCAACCTCGTGGACCGAACTTGCATCAATGCCAATCCCAGCCATATTGAAAATTCTCAAAATTGCAGCAGTAGGAGCTGCTTTCATGGCGTATCTGGCAAAAAAGCCAAATTCGTGTGGAAAGGCTAAGACCGAGCGGGCATTTTCCTTCAAGGTTTTTTCATCATAAACGAAAGAGGGGGTTCCAAATTCGATTTTGATTTGTTCAAGATCGTTTGAAGTTAAAAATCGTGGTTTTTCCATATGCGAATTCAAAAATTTATCGTAGCCAATGGTTAAGAAGAAGCAAGCCAATGGAAAAGTTTTATTTCTTACTCAAAATCAAAAACTTAAGCTTAATTTTGTTTTCTTGTGATTCAATGCAGGAAATTTCTCGCGGAAAAGTTTCTTGCCAATCTGGAAAGAACACATCTCCCTCAAAATTGGAGTCAATGAGAGTAATATATAGACGGTCTGCGATGGGCATTGCTTCTTGATAAACCTTTTTACCCCCGCAAATCCAGATTTCTTTTTTGGATTTCCGAGCAAGATGAAGGGCTTCAATTAAGGAATAACATCGATGAGCATTTTTAAAAGATCCAGAGTGGGCTTTACTTAAAACGATTACCTCTCGTGAGGCCGCATAGGATTCAAAATCTTCGAAGCATACCCTTCCCATAATCAGGATGCCGTCTTTTGTTTTATTTAGGAAATAGTTCCAATCCTTTTCTATTTTCCAAGGTAATTTACCCTTGTGCCCAATCAGTTTATTTCGATCGCAAGCTACAATAATATTGATCATGAAAAAGAGGTTGGATTAATTAAAAGTTAATTGGATGTGGTTAAATTTTCTTTATTCTATGTTATGCAAATAAGTAGCGGGAAAAATGCAAACAAACAGCACACAATTTGGAGAAAGGCTTTCTTTACCGGACATATGGCAAAGAAAGGCGTTGAATTGTTTGCGTCAAGGAGATGATGTGGTCTTACACGCCCCTACTGGAGCGGGTAAGACTTATGTGTTTGAACAATTAATTGATAGTGGTTGGAAAGGAAGGGCGGTGTATACCGTACCAACTCGAGCTTTGGCCAATGACAAATTCAGAGAATGGAAGGAGCGAGGCTGGGAAGTTGGACTGGTTACTGGTGATTTACGCTTTCGTTCCGATGCCAGAATAATAGTGGCAACCCTGGAGACGCAGAGAAATGTTCTAGGCTCGGGGAAGGGACCAGATTTATTTGTAGTGGATGAATATCAAATGCTGGGTGATTTAAGGAGGGGGCCTGGGTATGAGGTTACATTGGCGATCGCTCCCAACCGGGTTCGTTTGCTGTTGATGAGTGGAAGTGTTGCTAATTCCTTAGAAGTTGCGGATTGGTTAAGAAGTCATGGTAGAAAAGTCTCTTTAGTAACCGAAGGGAAGCGTCCGGTTCCCCTCGAAGAAGTTTTTGCTGAAGCTTTGTTACGAAGGCCTTTTCAGGGAAGGAGAATCAGGGGGCACTGGCCAAAATTAATTCATGCTGCCCTGAATGCAAACCTTGGCCCACTGCTAGTCTTTGCACCTCGACGAAAGGCTGCCGAAGAACTAGCTTGGCAATTGGCCGCAGAATTGCCTGAGGTGGACTCACTAGAATTGACAACGGAACAAAAAAAAGTCGGAGGTAAAGAATTGGTTTCCCTGCTGAAGCGACGAGTAGCTTATCATCATAGTGGTCTTGATTACATCAAGCGTGCGGGTTTGGTTGAACCTCTTGCAAAAACAGGGCAACTCCAAGTTGTAGTTGCCACAACTGGACTGGCCGCTGGCATTAATTTCTCAATGAGGTCCGTGTTAGTTACCGACAGGGAATATCGAACCGATGAAGGTGTTTTTCTACTTCGTCCCGATGAATTGCTCCAGATGTTTGGACGAGCTGGTCGCCGTGGTCTGGACGACCGCGGATATATTATCGTGGCCCCGAAACAAGCCCGGATGGCAGACGCAAGGCCACTAAAGTTGAAGCGCTCCTATACTTTGGATTGGCCTGCGTTAATTCGAATTATGGGTGATGCAGTTGTTAAGAATGAGAATCATGTTGCAGCGGCTCGTTGGCTGGCCCAACGACTTTTCTCAGAGCAAGAAGTTCATTTGGGTTTTCGTAACTCCTTATCTGATTTCATCAAGTTAAAGAATTCAAAAAAAGAATCTGAAAAAGCTGTGGTCGAAGAAAGTGATGAACGAGATCATGTGATTGAAATGCGGAATTCAATTGGTCTTTGGGAGAGAAGAGGAGGGAAGTTACAAGCTAAATTAGGGGATGCATTGGTTTTGAAGAAAGGAGAGTGGGTCAGTGCTCTGACCTTACCTGATACCCTCAGCAAAGTCCAAGCGGGAAATCCTTGTAGGTTTGGCAAAAGGAAAAATCCGACTTATGGAAGGGAACTACCACTGGCAGTTTATGATCAAGATTCGAGTGGATCTTGGGTGACTTTGATCAAGTCGTTTCGAAATAAGTTGAGGGAGGCGGTGAGAGCAGAAGAACCTAAAATACGAAAGAAATTTTCCCGTAAGAAATGGAGACGTGATGGACTGGAAGAAATCTTACGAGAATTCTTTCCCCGAGTTTCAACTGGAGGGGAATTAGATTGTTTTATTGATCGCGGAAAAGTTTTGGGTGCTCGTTTGCGTTATGAAAGTGCAACTGTTTTAGCATGGCGGGATGCCCGTGGTAAAATTTTACTAAACCCGCCTTTGCGCAAGACTACGAGGGTATACGATTCCCCTTTTCGTGATATCTCCGATTCCAAAAATGCTGATAGTCTTCAAAATCTTACGGCTGCAGAGGCATGGTTCGAACTTGGCCTGATTGATGAAAAGGCAAAGCCTACGATGAGAGGTACAGTATTTAGTTGTTTCTCAAGAGGTGAAGGTTTGGCAATTGCCGCGGCTTTAGAAGATCAAAATTACCCCATAAAAGAACTTGTTCTCGATTTGGTGAATTTGAGGGCAGGTCACCGCTTTGTTTCTTTCAGCCAGTCCGAGTCCCGGCTAGCAATCGTTTGTCGAGAGACTTTTGGTTTTCGGGATTGTTCCGGTTATTTACGAGCCGGTCTACCTCTTGAATATGGAGAGGGTGCAGCAGAGATCATCCGAGACGAATCTATCATCAAGAGCCAAAATCATCCAGACTACGAACTCAGTGCTGGTGACTGGGAAAGAGTGAAAGTGGAGTGGAGAAGTTTACTATCCCTAATTGCAAATGGAATCGAATTGCCCTTCCACCGATGGAGTGCCTTGCAAGATGAGGCATTGCATATTCTTGGAGGCAAGGGAATTTCAGTGGAGCTACCCAGTTTACCCGAAATGCCGGTTAGACAAAAAGAACGCTTTCGAAACTAGGAGATACTTGAAAGCGAATGTAATATTTCAGTGGATTCCTTAAGTTTTAACCGGTTTTCAACCAACTGAGCTTTAGCACCTTCTACCACTTTTGGTGGGGCATTTGTAACAAATTTTTCATTGTTCAGTTTGTATTCAATCGAAAGAATAATCTTTTCAAGGTTATCTATTTCTTTCTTCATCCTTGGTATTTCCACTTCGACATCTACCCCGCTGGATAGGTCCAAGTAAAAGGAGCCCAAATTGGAAACAATCGCAGGAAGGCCAGACTTAGGAGCATCAATACGCTGCAGTGATTTTGCTCCAACGGCTTCCAAAATAGATCTTTTCATTTTGGAAATAAGTTTGGAACATTCCTCCCCCGAAACATAAAAGAATTCAACTTCTCGGTTGTTGGATAGATTCCTTTCTGCCTTCAAGGCTCTAAGTTGAGTAACCAGTTCCCGTACAGACTCAATTTCTGCCAAAGCATTCGGATCAAGTTCAATCTTAGTTTGAGCAATTGTTTCCATGAATCCAGTACCGCTCATGGGAGCAATACTTTGGATTGAATCACCATCACTAAAGCCCAATAAGGTCCATAACTCTTCGGTAATAAACGGTGTAAATGGGTGTAGTAAAAGCAGAATTTCACGAAGGCAAAAGTCCTGGATGGCAAGGCAGGTTTCTTTCGAAGACTCAACCTTTATTCTCTTTTTTGAATCCTCAACATACCAGTCACAGAAATCACTCCAGAAGAATTTGTAGATGGCATGCAAAACGGAATTAAATTCATAATCTTGGTAGAAGTTTTCCACTTCATCGATAGTAACCTTCAAGCGGATTAGAATCGCAGCATCTTCGTCTTTTATCTGCCCGGGTTGAATACGAGAGAGAATTTGAGTCACAGACTGATTGCCCGAGGTACTTCCAGAGAGGGCCCGGAAACGGGATACATTCCATAATTTATTACAAAAGTTCCGACCTTGCTCAATTCTATCCTCGGAGAACCGGATATCTTGGCCTTTAGGCGCAATACTCATAATTCCGTGTCTCAGACCATCGGCACCATATTTGGTGATGAGATCAAGGGGTTCAGGAGAATTACCCAAAGACTTTGACATCTTCTTGCCCTCACCATCACGAATGATTCCAGTAAAGTAAACATGCTTAAACGGAACTCGTTTTGGCAATTCATTGCCGGGAATTTGTTGATCTGGTTTGTAAGATCTACCGTCAAATTCAATACCTGCCATGATCATGCGGGCAACCCAGAAAAAAATAATATCCGGTCCAGTTACCAGTACTGAAGTGGGATAAAAGTAGTTAAATCCCTTCTGTTCCATCTCCTGTTCATCGGGCCAACCTAGAGTCGCTAAAGGCCATAACCACGAAGAGGCCCAAGTATCGAGTACATCCTCATCCTGATCCCAGTTTTCCGGATCTGAAGGACCGGATACGGAAATATGCCAATTCTCTGGGTCTGTTCGAACCTTACCCTTTCGATACCAGACCGGAATCCTGTGCCCCCACCAAAGTTGCCTGCTAATGCACCAGTCCTGAATATTGTCCATCCAGTGGAGGTAGGTTTTTTCCCACCGTTCTGGGAAAAATTTGATATGGCCTTCCTTTACCATTTTTTTGGCCTCTTCCACCCGCGGGTATTTTAAAAACCATTGTTCGGAAAGCCTGGGCTCAATCGGGACATCCGCTCTTTCTGAGAAACCAACATTATTTTCATAGGGTTCTTCTTCGAGGAGATAACCATCCGCCCTCAGTTTGTCACTGATCATTTTTCGGGCAGCGAAACGATCGATACCAGCGAAATCAAAGCCTGCAGCTTCACTTAGAGTACCATCCGCGTTTAATATCTCAATCAAAGGAAGATTATGACGCTGAGAAATCTCAAAATCCAGCTTATCATGTGCGGGAGTGATTTTGAGAACACCGGTGCCGAATTCTCGATCCACTGCACTGTCCGCAATAATCGGGATGGCCATTGGATTGATTGGCCTCATCACATGTTTTCCTTGTAAGTTTTTCCATCTCGGATCTTCAGGATGAATGGCAAGTGCCACATCACCAACAATCGTTTCGGGCCGAGTTGTACAGATCTCGAGATATGCCCCTGGAGATTCAACCACATTGTATCTAATTTTGTATAAAATACTTGATTGAGGCTTCATGATTACCTCTTCGTCCGATAAAGCGGTCAAGCTTGCCGGGCACCAATTAACCATTCTTTGCCCACGATAAACATATCCTTTTTTAAAGAGCTTTACAAAGGCTGCCAGCACTGACTGGGAGTAATCTTCGTCGAGAGTATGAACATTCCTGTCCCAGTCACAGGAGCACCCCAATTTCTTCAACTGGTTCAGTATAATTCCCCCGTGCTCATCTCTCCAATTACAAGCTTGTATATTAAATTGCTCTCTTCCAAGAGATTCACGGGTTCTGCCCATTTCCTTGATCGCATTTTCAACTTTGGTTTGGGTGGCAATTCCGGCATGATCCGTTCCCGGTAGCCAAAGAACTGATTTTCCGTTTTGCCTCGCACGGCGAGCAAGAATGTCTTGGACCGTATTGTTGAGTACATGCCCCATGGTCAAAACTCCGGTTACATTAGGGGGAGGGATGACAATCGAATAAGCTTCTTTGTTTGGTCTTACACTAGCACTAAAAGAGCCTTCGTTAAGCCACTTTTTGTATAATCGGTCTTCTACTTCTTTTGGTGAATATGCCTTTTCCATGAAAACAAATTATTAACAATTAGGGTAAGAGGTTTGGGCTAGTAAATAAAAAGTCAGTTGAATTGAAAATAATAACAATACTAAATCTTCCTTGCTTTACGAGAAAAAGCACGACTATTTGCTTTCTGAAACAATTTTATTTTCTTCTGCTTAAATAAAGGGGTCAGGATAATTCCTGCAGCAAAACCACCCAGGTGGGCAGCGATGGCAATACCACCTGCGCTTCTCATGGATTCCGGCAGGGCGATGATTTGCTCGAAAACCCAAAAACCTAAAATTAAATAGGCGGGAAGATGAATCGTACCAATCAGTATCAAAAACCAATAGAAAACTCGAATATTTGCTCTTGGATACACCAATAAATAACCGGCTATAACACCTGAAATGGCTCCCGAGGCACCAACCATGGGAATTTTGGATTCAGGGTCTAGATATAATTGGGCAAAAGTTGCTGCCACACCACAAAGTAAAAAGAAGAAAAAGTATCGGACTTTTCCCATGGCATCCTCCACATTATCTCCAAAAAGATATAAAAAGTGCATATTCCCGAGAAGATGCAAGATTCCTCCGTGACTAAACATCGAGGTGAAAATCGTAGTCCATTCCCATACCGCACCCTCGATGCTAAAAGGAGTGAGTTGTTTGATAAATGTAAACGGGATGAATCCGAAATTCGAAAAGTAGGCCATTTGTTCCTTTTGTTCCAGGGGAAATTGATAAACAAAAAAAACCCAAAGGTTTCCTGCGATGAAGCACCAGTTGACAATGGAAAAGCTACGAGTTGGGTTGTCGTCTTTGTAGGGAAAAAGAATCATCTACTATACAACTCAAGACTATACTCAATTCTTGCTTGATTAAAAGTTTCTTGTCCAAATAAAATAAAACAGTGCAGAATGATAAAAAGATAAATCAAGATCCTAGACCCAGGTTGACGGTTTTCCGAAGTGACTCAGGGATTACCATCTCTTTTGGAGAAAAAACCTATTTTATCGATGTCTCTGAGCCCTTTCACAATATTGCACTTAAGGCACTAGAGGGTGACGATTACATACCTTTTTATGTTGAAGTTGCTCGTAGGGAGGGGATGGGAGAGGAATTTGCAGAATCTATTGCTCAGCAGGTTGAAAAAGTACTCGCCGAAGATTTTGAGGAGTAGGGCGAATTATTCCAATTTGTAGAGTTTAGGGGGACGACCGGTAAAAGTGGAACTTGGTTCGCTCGGTACATACCTTGCACCAGGACCAAAAATTCTTGAATGGATTGCTAAGATTTCCAAATGACCATTCTTTGCTTCATAGCAGATTCTTAACTTGAATGGCTTTTCATCTGGACCAGTAAAAACGATGGAGTCCACCGTTTTACCCTTCAGGGTTGATTGCTGAAAAGCTCCCTTGAGGACTTCACTCCAGTATCCCTTTAATTCCGCTTGGTTTCGGTTAAAAAAGAAAATGGAAACTTTGCTTTTAGACCCAATTTCGCCTTCGTAAATCCCGTCGATACCACTACCTCCACAACTAACCAATAGAATGAAAATTAAGAGGGAGGCAATTTTAGACATCAATGACATCATCGTCTTTCTTTTTGGAACGAAAGGAACTGGATGCAAAGCCCTTGCCGGTTGTAAAACTTTTGGTGAAATGTTTTTGTATTTTATTAGCAATGGATCTCCTGATTCCGGGAACCAAAAGAGCAAAGCCCAAACCATCGGTTATAATTCCGGGAGTAAGCAATACCATTCCACCAATTACAATCATAGCCCCTTCCACCATTTCCAAAGCTGGGGGACGTCCATTTTGCATTTCAGTTTGGATTTTCCGAAGAATAGAGAGGCCTTGCTGCCGGGCAAGAGTTGCACCCAAAATTCCGGTAAAAACAATTAATCCTAATGTCGGCATCCATCCAATACGTATCCCGAGCATCATCAAAAGCACGAGTTCCGCTGTAGGAATCACAATAAACAAAAACAGTAAGGTTACAAACAGCATAAAATCGTATTTAAACAAGATAGGGAACTTTTTACCTAAAGCAAAGGTGAATTATAAATCCTTAGGTATTAACCCATTTTTATCATTGAAGGTAATTTGGTTCGCTTTCTTTTTGTCATTTCTCTATGGTTTCTATCCTCAATTAAAATACTCTATCATTCTGTAATATGCATAAATTAGTTTTACTTCGTCATGGTGAAAGCCAGTGGAATCTTGAAAACCGTTTTACTGGATGGCACGATGTCAATCTAACCGAACAGGGTGAGCACGAGGGTCGGGAAGCGGGTCGTTTACTCAAGGAAGAGGGATTTGATTTTGATGTCGCTTATACATCCGTCCTTACCCGAGCAATTCGTACCCTTTGGCTTGCCCTTACGGAGATGGATCAAGTTTGGATTCCCGTCCACCGAGAGTGGCGCCTAAATGAGAGGCATTATGGATCTTTACAGGGATTAAATAAAGCGGAGACCGCAGAAAAGCATGGAGATGATCAAGTATTAGTATGGAGAAGGAGCTACGATATTCCACCACCTCCGATGACAAAGGATGATCCAGATTATGCAGGAAAAGATCGTCGTTATGCTAACTTAGACGAAGCAAATATTCCTTTAACTGAGTGTTTAAAGGATACTGTCGGCCGGTTCCTTCCACTTTGGGAGGAAACAATTGCCCCTCAAATCAAATCCGGCAAGCAAGTTTTAATTGCCGCCCATGGCAATTCATTACGGGCTTTGATTAAGTACTTGGACGGGGTAACTGAAGAAGAAATCATTGGTATGAATGTTCCCACAGGGATGCCGCTGGTTTATGACCTTGATGAGAATCTTAAGCCAACAAACCGACAGTATCTGGGGGATGCTGAAAAAGTTGCGAAGGCGATGGAAGCGGTTGCCAACCAGGGGAAAGCGAAATAATCTAAGGCCACCTGCCAACCCTGTGACTTGCACTTTAAGTGATTTTGTTAATAATTAAACATTATGAAAACTCCTAGTGAACAAGAAAAGCCATTGAAGAGAGAATACGATGATTCCTTTGTGGTGACTCCCGAATATCGTGCCTCTTTGCCGGATGTACAGAATTCTGGCGATTCTGAGATGGAAGGTGCAAAAGTACCAATTTTACAAGTCGGCATATCAGGTTTTAAACTTCCTCTCCGTTTTGTTGGGCCTGACGGCGAGAATTTAGCAGTTGAAACAAAAATAACTGGTACGGTTAGTTTGGATGCGGATAAAAAAGGGATCAATATGTCTCGGATCATCCGAATTTTTTATGAATATAAGGACGAAGTTTTTTCTCCAGAAATTCTGGCTGAAATTCTTACCCATTACAAAAATAATTTGGATTCAAAAGAAGCTCGTATAAAATCGGATTTTTCTTACCCCATGATCCAAAGAAGTCTTCGTAGCGGGCTGGAAGGTTATCAGTATTATGGATGTAGCTTCGAAGGTTTGATCGATCGTGCTGACCGAGTTCGAAAAATTATCCATTTTGATTTCGTATATTCTTCTGCTTGTCCGTGTGCATCTGAACTGTCGGAGCACGCGAGGCAGACTCGTGATTTGCTCGCAATTCCACATTCCCAGCGGAGTAAAGCAAGGGTGAGTGTTGAAGTTCACCCTGACCGCGAACTTTCCCTTCTTGAGTTAAGGGATATGTGTATACAAGCTTTGACTACGGAAACTCAAGTCATGGTCCGTCGTGAAGACGAGCAAGCATTTGCGGAAATGAATGGTGCCGAAGTAAAATTCGTGGAAGATGCTGCTCGACTGCTCTATGCTCAGTTTTCAGACGATTCTAGAATTATCGACTTCCGTGTGGTTTGTTCTCATTTTGAATCTCTCCATTCTCATGATGCAGTTGCGGTACTTTGCCGCGGAATTGATGGAGGTTTTCGAGCTGAATACGAAGATTTCTCCAACCTGATTGTTTGATCTAATTCGTTCCTTTTTTTGGACCTTAGTCCTTTGACATGAAATTCGAGATCATTCGGGAAACCGATTGGATTTCAAGACATCATACTGAAATTGAAGGTTTTCGAAAAAAAGCAGATTTTGATAACCATTATTTTGCCAGTCCTTGGCTACAAGTCTGGTTTAAGAGACAAATTCCAAGTACGGCTCCAGTGCTTCTTATTGTGCGTGACCAGCAAAATTCATTGGTAGGATTTTGGCCTTTTGTTGAGAGACCCGGAATCCTTGGATCCAAGGGTCTTTGGCCTTATGTTTATGATGAGGCTAATTATTTCCATCCGATTTGTTTGCAATCTGCAATCACTGAGCTGGTCACAGGATTACAGAGTTTGTTAGGGGAGTTTCTTTTCTGTTGGATCCCTCTCATGAAAGATTCTTTCTGGCATCATTTTTCGAATGCTCGATTCAAAAATGGAAAATATCTTTCCATTTCCCGTAGCCCAAGAAAAACTGCTCTACTTATTCCTCAAGAAGAGACTGAATTTAAAGACTTTTGGGATGAACAAGCAGGAACGAAAAGTAGAAAGTCCTTTCGCTATGATCAAAAAGCCCTCTCACAAAAAGGGAAAATTGCGATCCAAAACTATAGTACTTTCAAGGAGATCAGGTCGGTGATGCCAGCAACCTGTGTGGTGGAGGTGGAGTCTTGGAAATCTAAGGAAGGTGCGGGTTTGTACACCATTCGCGGGAAAAGAGGTTTCTTTTTCGAGTTACTGCCCGAATTGGCTGAGCAAGGAAATGCAAGAGTTGCAATTTTAAGTTTGGATGACCAACCCATTGCTTGGCAAGTTGAACTACTGGGTTCCAGAAATTTGGGAATCCATCATCTCGCATTTGACCAGAGATGGAAAAAATATTCTCCGGGCAAACAATTACTGCATCATCAGCTATCTCTGGCATGGAAAGAAGGAAGAACGATTGATTTTCTCCCGGGAAATTTTGAGTACAAACAAAAGATTTCTACTCTGGTCGAATCTGTTCATGAATTTCACTGGTTTAAGCGATCAATCCGAGGTTTTCTGGCCAGGAAGTTAATCCTCGGAAATATAAAAGTGCGCCAGAAAATTAGACAAAATTCAGGGGAAACAAAGGTCAGCAAAACTATGAAAGAGATTCTCGAAGAAAAGAATGGATGATGAAAACGCTTTGCGGACTTATGCGTCTTCGTTATGATAAATTTTGATGAAAGAACTATCCACCCAGCTTCAATCCATGCGTGAGCAATATGACTGTGAGCCCTTGCGTCGTTCAGCGATGCGTTCTTGTCCATTCGAACAATTTACGGATTGGTTGAACGAAGCGGTTTTAGCCAAAATCTATGATCCTAATGCCTGTAGTTTATCTACCGTTGATGAAAAAGGGTGTCCGTCTGCCCGTGCCGTACTTCTCAAAGGATTGGAAAGGAACAAGTTTATCTTTTACACCAATTATAACAGTAGAAAAGCCAGGCACTTATCGACCAACTCTAATGCCTGTCTTCATTTTCCATGGTTTTCTTTACAGCGGCAGATAATCATAACCGGCGAAGTTTCCAAAACAGAAGACCAAGAGGCTGAAGAATATTTCACTTCCCGACCGCCTTTAAGTAAACTGGGGGCTTGGGCTTCCGATCAGAGTAATGATTTGGATTCCCGCGAAACCCTAGAAAAAGCTTTTTTAAAGGCCCAGGAAAAGTATGGAGATAATCCACCCAAACCCCCACACTGGGGAGGTTTCGGTCTCAATCCAAAGAGTATTGAATTTTGGCAGGGAGGACCCAATCGCTTACATGATCGGTTTATGTACGAACTCGTAGGAAGTAGTTGGAATATGAAGAGATTGAATCCATGACCGAAGACGAACCAAGTAATAATGCAGAAACTTTGGACGAATTACTATCCATGCGAGGAAAACCTTTTTCTGACTGGAAGGAAGAAAGGAAATATTTGCGTGATAAGTGGGGCATGCAAGGGATGGAAGTCAAGATTGATCCAGAAGAATCCGAAGAGCAAGAATCGACACCTGAAAATGTTAAAGAATCATGAACTGGAAAACTGCAGGTAATTACCAAGACATTTTTTACCACAAGTCGGATGGTATCGCAAAGGTTACCATCAATCGCCCACACAAAAGAAATGCTTTTCGGCCCAAGACCGTCTCCGAAATGTATCAAGCTTTTTTGGATGCCCGTGAAGACCCCGATGTCGGGGTTGTATTACTTACAGGTGCGGGTCCTCACACCGATGGTAAGTATGCTTTCTGTTCTGGTGGGGACCAAAGTGTAAGGGGCGATGCTGGCTATATGGACGATGATGGAGTACCCCGGTTGAATGTCTTGGACTTGCAGAAACTGATTCGTAGTATGCCCAAAGTAGTGATTGCTCTGGTTTCCGGATATGCAATCGGCGGCGGGCATGTACTGCATGTGGTCTGTGACCTTACCATTGCTGCGGATAACGCGATCTTTGGGCAGACTGGTCCCAAGGTTGGTAGTTTTGATGGTGGTTTGGGTTCCAGTTATTTGGCTCGAATTGTGGGCCAAAAAAAAGCCCGTGAGATCTGGTACTTATGCCGTCAATACAATGCTCAGGAAGCTTTAGATATGGGTCTGGTTAATCAAGTGGTTCCCGTTGAGGATCTTGAAAAGGAGGGTATTCAATGGGCAGGAGAAATTTTGGAAAAAAGCCCATTAGCAATTCGATGCCTTAAATCCGCATTCAACGCCGAACTGGACGGCCAGTCTGGTATTCAGGAACTTGCGGGTAATGCTACCTTATTGTATTACTTGTCCGAAGAGGGTTCGGAGGGCAAAAAGGCTTTCTTAGAAAAAAGAAAGCCAAACTTCGAAAAGTATCCTTGGCTTCCCTAACCATATTTTTTCCCTTATTTTTCGGAAATCCAAATCCGGAATTTCATAAAAGGTGCATCTATTTTCCCGGATGTCAAACCATCCATGACAATCAACCATGACCAAAATTACATTCGGTTTCGAACGGGATTTTTCGGCAAATGCCGACCTTAGAAAAGCTAAGAAGAAGAGGAGAATAATTTCGAGGTTTGATTCATCTCACCTACGGTTTTGAGCGAATTGTACTCTTTGCCCGCCGTTCTTCATCTTCAGTTCTCCTTGATGGTAGGCAATGTGCCCGGATACAAAGGTAGTATCAATTGAATTGGTAAAAGTCAGTTGTGGAAAGGGGGACCACTGGCATTTGCTGAATAATTCTTTTTTACTCACTTCCGTTTTCTTTGCCGGATCCACCACTACGAGATCTGCCCAGTATCCTTCCCGTAAATATCCTCGTTCTTGTACTTGAAATAATCGGGCAGGTGCATGGCAAGCTCGCTCTACTACAGTTTCGAGCGAAAAACAACGCTGCTCGCACATCTCAAGAAGAAGTAATAAGGAATGTTGAATTAAGGGTAAGCCGGAGGGAGCCAGAAAATAAGATTGCTGCTTTTCATCCCAAGTATGTGGGGCATGATCGGTGGCAATCACCGAGATGGTTCCATGATCGACCGCTTTTCGAATCGCATCCCGGTCCCTTGCCTTTTTGATTGCAGGGTTGCATTTAATTAAAGAACCTAGAGTGGAGTAACTCTTTTCTTCAAACCAGAGGTGATGTACGCAAGCTTCCGCTGTAATCCGCTCATGACTAGGTGTGAAAAGCTTCAATTCTTCTTCGGTGGATATATGCAGAACATGTAGCTTTGCGTTTTCTCTTTCGGCTAGTTCCACCGCCATGGAAGATGATTTTAAGCATGCTTCCCGAGAACGGATGTTTGGGTGTTCCGAAAAGGGTACCTTTTCTCCGAATTTTTCACGGGCCCGTGCCTCCTGGTCTTGTATCATCGGAGTATTCTCACAGTGGGTGGCGATAATGGTTGGAGCATGGCGAAAGATTTGTTCCAGAACTGCTTCCTCATCCACCAGCATATTACCGGTTGATGAACCCATAAAAACTTTAACCCCTGCAATGGAAGCAGGGTCGATGGCCTTTACCTGTTCGAGGTTTTCATTGCTCGCTCCGAGAAAGAAGGCGTAATTAGCAAGGGAGTCCCGCTGTGCAATGCTACATTTCTCCTCAAGTTTTTCAGAATCCAGGGTGGGGGGAGAAACATTGGGCATTTCAAAAAAAGTGGTTACGCCACCTGCAACCGCAGCTTTAGATTCCGAGGCGATACAAGCTTTGTGAGTCAATCCAGGTTCTCGGAAATGAACTTGGTCGTCAATGAGTCCGGGTAACACCAGTTTTGCACTTGCATCGATTACCTGACTTTTGGGATAAGTGTTGGGAAGATTAGAGCCAATGTTTTCTATCCTACCATTTTTGATGTACAAGTCTTGCTCCAGTCTGCTGCCCTCATTGATCAAGGTGCCACCAGTTATGACATAATCATTCATTGGATCAAGCTTGGATCATTTCCATTGGCCCGTTCCTATGATTTGATACTTGTAGGTGCAAAGTTCCTCTAATCCCATGGGACCCCGGGCATGTAGACGGTCGGTGGAGATCCCAATTTCAGCACCCAGTCCAAATTCAAAGCCATCGGTGTATCGGGTGCTGGCATTCCAATAAACTGAGGAAGCATCCACCTCACTCAAAAAGCGTTCTGCATTTTTTTGATTCTCGGTAATAATGGATTCACTGTGTCCGCTTCCGAATTGATTGATGAAGGAAATACCTTCCTCCACGGAGTCGACAATTTTTAACGCGAGCCTGAGATCCAAGAACTCCTCGGCAAATTCTGCTTCTCCGGCAGGTGAAACCTCAAAACCTGCCAGTATGGATGTAGCTTCTTCATCGGCAAAAATTCGACAATCATTTTGGATCAGTTCTTCCACGCAAGAAGGTAAAAATTTTTCCGCTACTGACTTTTCGACAATTAGGTTCTCAATTGCGTTACAGACCCCAGGTCGTCCACATTTTGCAGAGACTGCAATTTCTTGAGCCATGGAAAGGTTGGCACTGGCATCGATGTACAAATTGCAGACCCCTTTGTAGTGCTTGATTACTGGAATCCTACTATTTTCCGCAACAAAGCGAATTAATCCTTCTCCACCTCTTGGAATGATGCAGTGAACAAACTCATCCATGGTAAGTAAATGATTCAACGCTTCTCTTTCAGTCGTAGGAATTAATTGCACTGCATCATTGGGCAAAGGGGAGGATATCAAGACCTCGGAAATTATTTCAGCCAAGGCTCGGTTTGAACATTGAGCCTCTTTCCCTCCTCGTAAAATTGAAGCGTTACCAGATTTAAGGCAAAGACCAGCACAATCAATGGTCACATTGGGGCGGGATTCGTAGATGATACCAATTACCCCAATTGGAACTCTGGTTTTTCGGATCTCAAGTCCATTGGGGCGAGTTTTGGATTCAATGATTGCACCTACTGGATCGGGTAATTCAATCAGTTGACGGATGCCCTGAGCCATTCCGTCTATTCTTTCATGAGTAAGACGTAATCGATCGATCATGGCAGAGCTCAATTTGTTTTTCCCCGCAACATCCAGATCCTTTTGGTTTTCTTCCAGTAAGGTCTTACGGTTCGACTCGAGGTTTTGAGCAATGGCTTTCAGGGTTTGATTCTTTTCCTCTTCCGTGGAGCCATTCAACGCGAGTGATGCGGTGCGGGCACGCT
>CESW01051347.1_pt1 | contig 29827 bp, 27 predicted proteins | sample 531171 | NCBI WGS metagenome assembly CESW01 (sample SAMEA2621859, study PRJEB7988) | marine metagenome | biome: marine biome (ENVO:00000447); feature: surface water layer (ENVO:00002042); material: "saline water (ENVO:00002010), including plankton (ENVO:xxxxxxxx)" | depth 5 m
ACATTCCCTATATTCATGGCAACATTTCTTTGCGGACTAATTCTTTCTTTCACTTATACATCTATTGGACTCTCCCTATCGAGTATATCTCGAGGTAGATTTTTCCCCGCAATCGGACTAATTGCCATTCTTATGGGCACGAAAGCTATGGCATCAATAATCGACACACTTTTCAACAAATCAGTTCTTTACGTTATATCCCCATACGATTCAGTAGCACACGTATGTCAAGCTTTGATTGGAACAGAGATGACATATCAACACCCATGGGTTTGGAGTCTAATTTCGATTACAATAATTAACGGATTAGCACTTTATTTGCTTGCAAATAGAGTGTCGTCATTGGAGGTGACACGTGAATGATACCGGATGTTAGTCAAGATGGAAAAGTTCCACAGGAGGAGTGGGAGCCAGCAAGGAATTCGCCGGTGATAATGTTTGACAGAGTCGCTAAGTCATATGGCAGGATAAATGCTCTGAATGGAGTTTCTTTGGGTATTTCGGGAGGAGTTACTGGCATATTAGGGATGAATGGGGCGGGTAAATCGACTCTCTTCAAACTGATGATGGGTAAAATAAAACCAAACTCAGGTGCTGTGAGACTTTTTGGTATCGACCCGTGGAAAAATCCTGCGCCTTATTCCAAAGTTGGATTCGTACCGGAGCATGAGAAGTTACATGATTGGATGACTGCTTTTGAATTCATAACTACATTCTCAAGATTGCACGGAATGACACGAAAAGAGGCAGAAAAAGAGGCGATGAGGGTCCTTGATTTCGTATCTCTTAGCGACGTCATACACAAAAAAATTGGACAATTTTCCAAGGGAATGCGCCAAAGAGTAAAAATCGCGCACGCTCTAGTTAATGACCCAGAATTGATAGTGCTTGATGAACCATTACAAGGTTGCGACCCTTTAGCAAGAACAACCATCATGAATGTCATAAAAGAACTCGGTGCTATGGGTCGAACTGTGTTAGTTTCAAGTCATATCTTAAACGAAATCGAAAGGATTACTGAACAAATTGTTATTCTACATAGAGGTAGAATACTGGCATTGGGAAACTCTCATGCAATTCGAGAAATGCTTGACCAGCATCCCCACAAAATTATGCTTAATTGTGAGAATCCACGCGAATTGGCAAAGGATTTAATGAAAATTGATGAAGTGACAGGAATGTCTTTTGCTAATTCTGACAACCTGATTATTGAAACCAAACATTTAGGAGAAGTTCACAAAAAACTCCCTGAAATAATTGTCGAAAGCAAGCAGAAAGTCACGGGGATAGATAATCTTGATGACGATTTAGAATCTATTCTAAAATACCTTACGGGGGGCGCACTTTGAGTAGTAAGATGGACAATGTTTGGTCAAAACTAGACCGTAAATCTACTGCGATTGCAGAATTCACTCTTCGTCAGTATCGAACAAGGCTATCTACATGGATAGTGATGATTGCTTCAACATTAGCGATGTTGCTGATGTTATTGTTTTACATTGAAGCAATGAATAGTGAAATCGAGGCAATAGACAATGATATGGATTCGTTTGATTATGATGGTGATGGTTACCCCAACGGTCAAGAAGCTGTATATGGAACCGATCCGAATAACCCCGATGATTTTCCGGATGACGTAGAACCTGACCCGCCAGAAAAATGGATAAATGAAGATGATATTGACTGGGGGCAACTTTCTGAAGGCATGAATTATGTCGGCGAGGATGATGATGGTGACTGTACTAGAAAGGACACACCTAGTCAAAGAGATACCAATGATAATGGGGTTGAATGCGACATAGGTGTCCTTTTGGATATTGAAAATAATACCTTAACAATAGATGCCGACGGAGGAGTTGATGAAGACCCTGATGAAGATAAATACGGAAAAGAGGCGGGGCATAGAGCGTTCATACTTGGCATTGGGAAGTTCGGAATCATATACTTACTCGGCATATTCCTGCCTTTATTCTTAGCTACAGGTTTAATCCGAGAAGAAATGAGTGATGGAACAATTCATTACATGTTGGCAAAGCCAATTTCGCGAGGAGAAGTTTTGTTATACCGTATGCTTGGATATATTGGTATTACATGGCCATTCATCCTAGCATTGTGCGTAATATTGTGTATAATCACAGGCCTTACCGGACCGAGTGATGATTTATTCAGATGGGGCGATATTGTCGTTTGGATGTCAATTGCTTGGGCGGCAATGATGGTTTCTTTAGTATATGGAACAATATTTTGTGGATTTGGAATTATATGGAAAAACGGTGTGATTCTTGCTATTTTATTTGCTGCTTGGGAGTTAGGCATGGCTTTTGTGACAATTCTATCAGGTGGAAGTTCATCTATACGCTACGTCTCGGTAATCGGCTGGGGTATGATAATAGTAGACGCAGGAGTTTCTTTGGCATGGCCTGACAATTGGTATTTGATTGAAGTAGGTTTGTGGGGAGGAGGTCATGGCGAGGAAAACTGGCTTGGAGAGATGAGTTATGCAGCCTTACCAGGGGCTGAACCACTCAATGCATTTAGCGGAGGACATAACCTAGGGGTTAGCAACTGGCTTGCACTGGTGATTTCCACAATGGTATTAGTGGTGCAAGGAATTGCTGCTTGGTTTATCGGACAATCTATTTTCAAAGGAAAGGAAGTGGATTGATGGGTAAACCTAAGTTTACAGGCGAGTTATCTAGTCTGTGGGAGTTACAAACCTTGGCACCTATACACCATTTGACCTGGGATTGGTGGTGGTGGTTAGTGATGCTTGATGGTGATGAAAAGAATCCAGCAGGAAGACAACTGATGGTCCTATGGTCGACAAAAGATAATTCCTTTGTGGAGGTAAATGGAGTACCATGGGAGCCATCGGGAAGACCTGGCTTTGATGGAAAAGGAAGTATTGCTATGGATGGAATGGTTGCAGCTTGGTATTACGATGGACATGAATTGGTCGAACCATTGGTTTTAGAAAAAAGTAGGATAATAGTTCTAGCAGAAAACCATCCGGAATGGCCGTTCAAAAAAGGTGGAATCATCGCGTCCCACACTGCGCAAGAATATTCCATGGGTCTAAATGCTGAGGAAGATGAATTCTGGGTCAAACTTGATACTGATTATGGTAAATTTGATCTGAAAATGTTCCCGTGGAATCCTGCAATGTCGAGTCTCAAAGTTGCTCAATCAGAATATGGCCTAGGCATGGGATATGGCATCTCTAGATTACACGGTTCAATATGCAAAGGAAAGGTTGGTGAAGAATCTGTAAATGGTACTGCTTACTTCCAGAAAGTATGTGTCCAAGCACCCTCTCCTCCTTGGTTCTGGGGGATGCTTCATTTTGATGATGGTTCCTACATAGACTGGTTTTTGCCTCACATATCCCCTACAATGACATCGAAAAATTCTGAACCATGGAAGGATAGAGATTTCACACATTTCCCCCTCTCAATGGGAGGATTGTTTCACGATGTTAGTAGGCAGCGAACCGAGAGGTTCAGTGAGTTGCGGGTAGAAAGAACGTGCAATCCCGATAATTTGCCGACATTTCACATTCATATGTGGAATGGTGTGACTGAAGTTAGAATAGAAGCGAAGGCTGTCACAAGAGCGCATTGGACTTTCGACCAGCCGACAAGAGGAGGTATGGCATCACACTTAACTTACAACGAGTATCCTTTGGATGTGATTAAGTTAGAAATTGATGATGAATTAGGGATTAGGTATAGGCGTGATTGGACGACTATCCACGGTAATGCAGAGCACTCTTGGGGCTTACTTCACTAACTTAAACGCCGTAAGGTTCATCATCGTCCATGTTTTGATATACATTAGGAAGAGATAGTTATGGCCGATGAAGATGTGTCAGAAACCGAAAGCGATACTACCGATTTGGAGTCACATGCAGGTGAATCTACCGCAAATACTGGACTAAGTACCTCAGGTTTAAGAGAGAAATTCCGCCTTACGGCTGACGAGAACATAATGCATGACATCAAACCCTCAATATTCGCATTTACACCTATGTATGGGGTTGCTCTGCTCATTCTGTTTGCGCATTGGATGTTTGAAATCGACTGGAGCGCAGAGAGCACTATGTCAAAAATAATTGATGGAATCATTAATTTTGGAAAATTTGGTAATTTTGGGTTCGTTATTGTAATGTTAATAATCACATGGTTTAACAGAATGTTAAATGGTTCTACAAGTGGAAAGTGGACAACAATTTATCTTCTGATTGTCACTTTTACACCTATGATTTTAAGCATAGACAATATATTGGAAACACTTGGTATAATAGAGACTGATTTTATACCCATTGATGATTTCTACTACATTGGTTTTGGATTCTTTTGGTCTATTCTATTTGTCGTCCTTACATTGTTCTATCAACGCAGTTTCCATTACGCAATCACCAATCATCGTGTAATATTTACCCAACACCTCGTAATTCCGGGAGATGGTAGAAGGATCCTGTTTGACAATATCAACGAAGTTAGAACTCAAAGAACATTTATGGGAGCAATTCTGGGATATAATACGATAATATGTGACACTGGAAGTCAACTAGGTATCGGAGAAGATGCTATGGCTGTAACAGCAGGTGCAGCCGCTTCCAACAGTGATTCAGCCAGTCCGGAAGCAGAAGTTGCTAAAGGAATTTTTAGGAGACTGTTTGGATTTATAACATACCAAAGGACAAGAAAAATCGATTTGCCAGACCCTAGATTTTCATTCTACTGCGTAACAAATTGGAAATCTGTTGAAAAACTGCTCAATGAAATGCATCAAAAGCACAGTCAATCGGGAATGCTAAGTGAGATAAAAGAGCAATTAACCGAATAATACGAATCTCACATAGGTTTCAAAAACCCGTTGTGTAACGACCCCTTATGACCGAACTCATACAACAGGCAGGCATGGCTTTATCGAGCGGTAACTTCACAGACGCAATGCACTTGTTTGAAAAAGCAAGAGAAGCTGAACCGGAAAACGCAATGGCCCACTATGGCTGGGCTGAATCTGCTTTCATGCGTTTATCTATGGACATGGAAGAGGATGTCCCTGCCGGTAAAATTATGCAAGTCTACAAAAAAGCAATGCAATTAGATGAAGAAAACTTAGAGTATGTTGCTTCGTTTGCCAACTTCTGTCTCGATTGCGGTAGAATTCCTATGGCAATAAAAGAATACCAGCGCCTAGAGAAAATGGCAGAATTGAATGAAATACCTGTTGAAGATACCCTTTTCGATGCAAGCAGATTAATCGTCGATGCAATTGAAAGAGTTGGTCAACCGATGGACAACCCTATGATACAACCTTGGCTTAGGCAAGCCCTAGTATGGGCGGTCGGTGGATTAGGTTTCAGCGCTGAGGATGCCGCTGAAAGATTAAACTCTGATGAGTGAGGTGAGGTTTTTGCAGAAGGCGCGAATCGCCTTCCGTTTTGGCCATTACGGTGATACTTTTCACGGAAGTCAAGTCCAACCAGATGTACCTACTGTCCAGGGTACTCTAATGCATATCTTCAAAAAAAAATTAAAGTGGACAAATGATAGAATGCCAGTCTCATTGGCTAGTCGAACCGACTCTGGAGTACACGTAAGAATGAATGGTGGCTTTATTGATTTAGATTCTGATAAATGGGAAGCGATGGGAGAGCGAGGTTTCATCAAAGCCATTGGCCATCAAGTTCCAGATAATATATCAATTTTTGATGCTAGGAAGGTTTCTAACGATTGGAGCCCTCGCAGGGCGCTTAATCGCACTTACAGATATAGAATGGAATGTATGGAGAAATGGAGAGAGCCAGAATTAGAATTTTTCACAGAGCTGTGCGCTATTTTTGAAGGAAATCACGACTGGTCTAACTATTGTCGAAGGGAGCCAGGAAGAACTACGAGGAGGGTTATAGAATCCTGTAAACCATGGTTGGATTCAGAGAGAATTATTGGTTTTGAAATAGTAGGTGAGGCTTTTGTTTGGAACCAAGTAAGGCGTATTGCCAACGCTATTTATTCTGTAATAGCTGGCAATAAAGAGATTGACACACTGATTTTTGCGAGGGATAACCCCGAAACTGAAATCGATCTTGGGTTAGCAGAACCGGATTGGCTTATTCTTTGGTCAGTTTCTTGGGAAAATATCCCTGACTTAGATGTAAAAGAATTATCAGTCCCAGAACCGGATAGGTCTAGTAAGCGGTGGAAAGAAATTTGCAGACTTCAACAAAAGGAGATTTTGATTCGTCAGTTCGATATTATGCAAGGTGAATACTAACCTTATCTCCGTCTACCATGCTGCATGTCTCACGCAGAAATATACCTGCTATTACTTCAACAACATCCTCGTGTCGGGTAAGATCAGGAATCAAGATTGCACAGTCGTGTTCACCTTCATGGCATCTTAATTTTCCCAAAAAAGCCGTAGCACCACCAAATGAAACTCCATCTCTGTCGAATCCTTTTATTCTGTGTGCTGTTATACTACTCGCTTCTCCGTCATCGAGTCCTGCTGAGACCCTAAGTTTTCGATAATTAATCAAAGAATCATCCCTTACTGAAACATTTAATGTGCCAGGCCAAGCACTTCTGCCAATTATAGTCTTGAACTGCTCTTGATAATGGTGCTGTGACATAAATATGTGAGCTCGACCCAAGCCTGAGCATACCAGTCCATCGATTCGCATTAAACACCCGAACAACACCTTCTTCAAGACTGTTCTGCATGTATACAAAACAACATGTATGACCTCCATCTACCACAGCCATGGCAGGAGATTTAACCTGGATGGAAGATAGATATGAGGAACTCAAAGGTAACTCTCTGTTGTGGCAACCACCTACCCTTGAAACCGCCAACACGCCAAGATGTGTAATCGATGGAAAGCCGACAATAATGTTATCTGCTAACAATTATCTAAACCTAACAACTCACCCTAAAGTCGTTAATGCATCGATTGAAGCTATCAAGAAATATGGAGCAGGTAGTGGTTCTGTAAGGGCGATTGCGGGTACGATGGATATCCACTTACAAGCAGAAAAAAAAGTTGCTGAATTCAAAGGCGTTGAGTCATCGCTTATCTACTCCGCAGGATACACTGCTAATGTCGGACTTATACCATCTCTTGTAAAGGGAAAAGAAGACATAATTATCTCAGATGAGTTGAATCATGGATCAATAATAGACGGTGTCAGATTAACAAAAGCACAACGCGCAGTGTTCCCTCACAATGACATGGGAGCATTGGAACAGGTGTTGAAGGAAAACCAATCGGCAGATAGAAAATTGGTAATTGTTGACGGGGTATTTTCGATGGATGGCGACATCTGTCCATTGGATGAGTTAACCGCTATCGCTGAAGATTACAATGCTATGGTTTTCGTAGATGATTGTCACGGAGAGGGTGTTTTGGGAGATGGTGGTAGAGGTATTGTAGATCATTTCAAACTCCAAGGGAGAGTCGATATTGAAGGTGGTTCTTTCTCAAAAGCACTGGGTGTTCAAGGTGGTATAATCGCTGGTAAGGAAATTATTCGAAACCATGCATTGAATCATTCCCGGTCATGGCTATTGTCTGGATCGCAGCCACCCGGTGTTGCTGCCGCTCAGAAAGCAGCGGTTGAAGTTTTGATGAATGAACCTGAACATCATGCTAAATTATGGGAAAACACAGAATATTTCCGAAAAGAGATGCAAGATATCGGGTTTGATACTGGTGTTTCTACTACCCCAATTATACCGGTAATGTGCGGTGATTCAAATGTCGCTAAATCCCTTTCTGAGACCATGTTGAAGAACGGAGTCATGGCTGGTGCTATTGTATTCCCAATGGTTGCTAGAGACAAAGCAAGAGTTCGAACTCAAATGTCTGCAGGTTTAACTCGAGATGACCTCGATGAGGTGCTTAGAATCTTTGAGAAATCAGGAAAGGAAGTTGGTTTAATCTAACTATTCTTCAGAATCAAGTTCTTCGACAACCTCTATCAAATCGGAATCGGTACCTGCTACCTGAGACACCTCTGCGCGATAATCCGCTCGGATTGCCATTCCAGCTTCAAATGGATTAATTTCATCCTCAATCATACACAACAGTCTCCAGCGTGGCGCCCATGAAATATGAACGTAGAGCGGACCGGGTAACATCATCAAGCCCCAGGCAACGTATTGGACAACATTACTATTCGGGATTAAATCTGTGTAAATTATTGTTATTAATCCAAAACCGATAAATGGAGTGGGGTAGAGTAATTTTCTATTTACCGACATAGGCATCCGCTTAGTTACTGCGTTCATTAAACGACTTACAAGACCGAGTAAAGCTGTGGCAAATATCAATAAACTGCAATGCAGTATCCACAACTGAAACCAATACTTCTCAGTAGAAGCGTATGGTAGTATGAGTGCGGTTGATATTAATAGCCCATAAAAGGCGCCGATATTAGATGGATGTGACAACCATAATGGGAGTTTAGAAAAACGGGACGAAAGGCTGCCTCCCATTACTAATTCTCTTTGTGATTGATCAAGAGTAGAGGGAAAGGAACCCCACTTTGTTCCTTCGGCCATATGCAACCTAGTATAAACAATACATTTGAAGATAGGGGGAGGTTTTAATTTCAGTCCGTTATTTATTGCTCTTGCGAGAAGATTCGGGATAGAGGACCTTGAACATCTAAATCTTCCTCAGGCAACCACTCTCTTTCTAAAAGTATTGAGTCTTGTTCCTCTCTAACTCTTGCGTCTTCAAATTCATCTCCAGTATTATTAACTGCATTATTTAGAGAAATTGCTTGATTTATAATTGTTAATTTTTTGTTCAATACAGACTCCTTTTGTTTAGTTTTCCAATCGGACAACATTGTTAGATCGTTATCTGATTTGTAAACAACCCACCCTCTTATGTCCTCTTTAACAAGTTTCAACCGGGACTGACCGGGGTGTATCCATTCCCCTGATAAATTAATCATTATCTCGGATTCCGAGACCGGTATCTGTTCCATGAACGGATGGTTCAAATTAACTGCCAAAGGCAGATTGAAAATCGATGAGTCTGTATTTCTACAAACTAGAACAAACACAATTATTACAATTATTATGAGGTATTTTAGGCTAACAAACCAGTAAAAGCTAAGCATGATTATTACAGAAATTATTGAACTAATCAAGATTTTTTCTTTCAATTCATCCCTATATTGTTCTCTGCCTAGCGGGGTATTGGAAAATAGTATCAACCCTCGCGGTTCGTCCATATGCTGGCCAACTCAAAATAGGACATGAAACCCTCGTTGTTATGTTTCTATCAACATCATGTTTGAATAAGGGTGAAAAAATCAGTATAATCTAGGGGGTAATTAACGTGGAGCTACCGCACGGTATAATCGTCGATGAAAGACGAGGTAGTATGACTATCCTGAGCATTTTGGTTGACGAAATGATTAGAGTGAAATCCAATGGATATATTCGTTGTGAGAGAACGCCCTCAGAAGCAATGCCGCGAGTTGGTCAATTGATTATCTACAACGGAGCTCTGGCAGCCGCAATCCACGAATCGGATGTAATCCTGCAGGGTTTAGAGGCGCTTGTGGAAATAGAGGCTGATTCAATCGAGCTTGACTGTAAGTTACAATCTATCGAAGTAAAAGAAGTTGATAGAATACTAGAGTTACATCCTGAAGCGATTTTAAGTGTTGAAAATCCAGAACAAAATCAACCGAAAGAATGGTGGGAGGAGTTTAGCGATCGTAGTAATTCTTGGATAAAATCTTCTAAGTTGCCGACAATCGATGTTAGTTTTGATACACCAGAATTCGTTAAAACAAGAGCTGCGTCAATGGTTCACAAATTTGCAGGAAAGACTGAGTTTCTAAAACCTGGATGTGTTTACTCAAGTGGCTCAGATGAATTATTTACTCTGGTATCTAACCTTAAAAAACATGGGAGACCAGTGTTGGTTATTTCAAGAAAAACTGTTGATGATCTAAACATAAATTATGACGTACCCGAAAATTGTTGCCTGTGGTTATCTCAAAGAGATATTGAAGGGGTGCAATTTGTAAACCTCGAGGATATAAGGAGCACAGTTAATGGATTCTTAGAGGAAAACACAAGGGCGGTTTTACTGCTTGAAGGTCTGGAGTATCTCTCTACTTTATGTGGTCCAAAAGAAGTTATTGAGATGTTAAGAGACTTTTCGGACAAGATGCGATACGAAGACGATTGTTTATTCATTTCCTTTGATAAAAATGCTTGGACAACTTCGCAATCTGCACAAATACTGCGGGCAGCTCCTGAAATTGATTTACAAACTATAATCACATGGAACTCTGACCCTGAATTCTTGTTAGAGCATCCACTTATGGAGGCTCAAAGTGATGAGGAAAAAGAAAAAATTTCAAACTTTTTAGATCATAACACGCCTGAATTACCTATACAACCGGCTGAATTTGAAGATGAAATCTCCGAGATTGAATTGATTGCTAATGATGAAAACGAGTCAAAAGAATTCGATAATTATATAGACGAACTCGATACTAAAATCGAACCTGATTATGTAGAGGAAGTTGCTGAAACATCTGAGATGAAAACCAGTGAAAGTCAAAGAGGACCTCGTCAAGCGCTTAGGATAAAGAGAAAGAAAGCAATAAAACAAAAAACTCTTACTAATAGACAAATAACTATCTCTCAGTTGTCTGCAATTTCTAAAGATATAACAATAGGGGAACTACCGAAAGAAAATATGGTCCCTAAGGTTGCAACAGGAAGGGCACTAGATGCTAAATTTTCGGACAATGATAAACTAAATCTTACCAGAAAGGGTGGTCTTTCAAAGAATATCATAGAAAGGTCTCCACCTATGTTTCCTCAATCAAGTAACACTCCAAGGGTTGTAGTCGCACAAACAAGAAAAACCAATCAAACCCAGCCAAAGATTTTTCACCAAGTTGGGAGTAATATCCATGTCAAAAAAAATAAATCGTTGTCACAATCTGCCAAGGTTAAACAAAAAGTATTCGATGTCGATAAAAAGCTTGAATCTTGGAAAAAAGAATTGGAGGAAGGACTTTGACTATTTCAAAAAAAGAGAAACTTCAGCTTGCTCTTGCAAATGCAAGACAAACACTGGGCGTCAAGGAACCATACTCAAGTCGTCCCCTTTCTAGGCTCAACACCCTCAGAGGAATTTATGATACACAAGACACTAGGGAGGGAAGTTTACTTTCAAGGACAGGAGTTCCAACTCGACCTGTTTTTGATATGCTCGCAGATAGAGTATTAGGAGAAGAAACTGAATGGAAGCCCAGCGTAGATCTAGAGGACAGTAATAGAACATTAGCGCAGATAGCAGCAAAAAGAATTCATCACATGCGAGAAAAGACTCTTGAAGATGAATTCGAGAGCGAAACTCTTGGTGATTCCCTGGGAGTGATGAAGGATGGAAAGCCGATATGGGCTGAAGTATTAGATTCTCAAAGGGGATATTCAACGGGGGCGACCGATTTTGGGTTTAGAGACACCTCTTTTAGGCCAGAGTGGCCACCAGTGCAACACCTTTCAGATCATAATACATGGAAAAGTTGGAACGTTGTTGAGGAAAATTCTAGGGCTACTTTGGCTTGCGAAAAAGTAATTCAAAAACCAGGAACCTCAATGAATCCGTTGCTGATATTAGGTGATAGCGGTTGTGGAAAATCGCATTTACTAAGCGCTTCAGTTCAGGGAATGATTCGCAGACAGGATGGAAATGTACACCTGTTGTCAATGACTGCAATGATCGGTTGGGATTCCTTACCACAAGGATGGCAGGATGCAGTAATGCATGCTAGTTTATTGGCGATAGATGATCTTCACCTTGCTGAAGGTACACTTGCAACCGAAATTGGTATGATGATTGATTACGCCCTGAATCATGGTGTGCAAATAATAGCAACATCAAGAGTTAGTTCAGATAGTTGGCAGGCTAGGCGACTTTGGGAAGTTATGCGTTCAGCTACTAGCATATGGCTAAAGAAACCGAGTTCGCCGTCATTGGTCACCCACTTGCGTAGAGCGGCAAATGGTAGAACTCTATTACTAGATGACTCGATGTTAGCGAATATAGTCAAATACGGTCAAGGAGATTGGAGAGCTACTAATTCTGCTTTTGAAAAAATCGCTCTAGCGATTGAGACTGGTGAGAGATTAATCGGTGCTGAAGATATCTCAAGAATACTAAATGACGAGCCCGTTAAACCTGACAATGTAGAAAAATTTGCTGAAAGAGAGAACCTAGAAGAAATCGCTTCAAGAATGATTGGAGAGACTTTGGACCATGTTTACACCAGTACTGACATAGGAGGGGTAGATTTGAAAAGAGAAATCCCGGAGTTGAGTGATGAGTGGGAAGTTCCTGAATTAACAATTGAAGAAAAGGACGAACTTCACGAAATTCTGGTTAGTGATAATTTAACACCTCATGTAACAACAACTTTGACAATCGAAGAAAATGACAAATTTCTCTTAGAAAATTCAGACAAAATTGATTCCTTTGATAAAGTAAGGATCAAAGAAACGACATCTGCTGTAAGTAACATTGCCGATAGTATGTTTGAGAATATGGCCAGAAATCATTATCAAAAATCAATAGAGCTTGCTGAATTAGAGCAAGAAATGTTGGATTTAGCTGATAGGAGTAAAAGTGCGTCAGTTGATGAATTGATAGCCATCGCAGATCGAGTAAGTGAAATTGAAATGATTCTTGGCAACGTTTCATTTGATGAAGACACTGCAATTCTTAAGCCAATCACTAAGTTGAATCCTATTTAATTCTCTGAATAACTGAGACATCTAAAATGTCTCAAATCTACAAATGTTTGTAAATTATTTATCTTTCAAATTAATGATTTCATAAATTGTGAAAACTACCCGATTTGTAGGTTTCGTACAAAACGTGCGTCGTCCTTATACATTGGATACTTTTGGATTGTATTGACGTGAAGAAATGGGGGATGAAGACTCTTTGTTTGACTTGACAACAGCACACCTAAATACAGGTATGCGTGGAGTTCCAGTCGGCACTTGTAGAACTTCATACGTAACACCAACCGAAGGTGTTCACTACTGTGGATATCCAATTGCAGAACTCGCTATGATGTCTCCAGAAGACGTTGTATTCTTGCTATTCAACAAAGAATTACCAGACATTCAACAATCTGTTAAATTTAGAAAAGAATTGCAATCAAGAGGCCAGTTACCTGAAGGTGTCGAAGAAGTTTTAGCCAGTCTTCCAAAAGACGGGCACCCCATGGATTGGTTGTCGATAGGAATTCATACTCTGGGAATGTTGGGTAGCGTAGATGATTGGAAGGAAGATGCTCTAAACCTCATTGCAAGAATTCCTAGGCTCATGGGTCTAATATTTCGATATAGAGAAGGACGAGTCGAAAATATTCCTGAGGATAATTTATCCCTTCCCCTTGTTGGGAGATTTACAAATACTGTTGACTTTAAAGATATTGATAAGGCAGTAATGAACCGTGTTTTGTCAACATATCTTGTTCTCCATATGGACCATGGAGGCGGCAACTTATCGACGTTTACAGGCAAGGCTGTGGCAAGTAGCCATGCGAACATTTACTCCTCATTAGCAGGGGCAATGAATGCATTGTCAGGACCTCTTCATGGGAGAGCAAACCAATCTTGTTTTGAATTTGTGAAAAATATCGGAACATCTGTCCCATCAGAAGTTGAAGCCTTTGTAAGGGCTGAACTGAGCGCTAGAAGACCAGTTTTCGGATTTGGTCATGCCGTGTTGAGAACTGAAGACCCTAGAGCGGCTGCACAATTTGCACTCGGAGAAGAAATTTGTCCAGAAGACGAATATTTCAAGACGATTAGAACTTTGAGAGAAGTTGCACCTAGAGTATTATCTGAAAATCCAAAGATAAGAAACCCTAATGCAAATGTAGATATTGCCAGCGGGACGTTGTTGAACTTTGTGGGATTAGAAGATGCAGAATATTACACTACATTCTTTGGATGGGCTAGAGTTGCTGGAATCGGTGCTCAGATAGTCGATGAGAGGACAATTATGAGGGATGGTCGTGGAATTCCTATTTATCGTCCAAAATACATAGCTGAATCACAGAGCCTACGTCATGTTGAATGAAGTACTGGTCTAGTAGTTTTGCCACATCCCCTGTGCCCTATGATTCTTGGCGCTCTCCAACCTAGGATTTCATCACTTATCTCATGCCATGGAGATACGTCATCAGGGATAAACCCGTTTTGTAACTCATTCCACTGAGTATTTGTCAATGGCATTGTAGCTGGCCTCAACCATCTTTTGCTCCCGCATGGTAGAATCATCTGAGGATCCGCAAAATCAGTCAATAGCGATAAGTTTGCCTCAATTAGTTTTCGCTCTAAATATGGGTGTCCAGGCCAAACATAAACCGGGTAGTCGCCTTTGAACTTCTTCAGACGTTTTAGCCCGCTACCGCTTAGACTAACCGATCTACCAAGATGTGCATATTTCTTTACTCCCTCAAAATAGTCAACAGCACAGGGCATCATCGGTGAGCCTGCTTTTTTTTGTTTGTTTAGTAAACGATTGAACGAATATAGAACAAATTCAGGTAACGCACGTAACCTTTTTCCCATATGTGAACCTGTTCTAGGAACGACAGGCAGCAATCTAGACCATGGTCTATTCGATTCTGAAATCTTTGCAACTTTTGCCATAGGACGATGAAACGCATAAAATACCGCAGATTGATGTGGTATACCAGCTTCATCTATCATTTCAGTTGCAATTTTCATAACTTTAGCCATTCTGTTAGTAGAATCTTTAGAGATACTCGGTAGACTACGTTTAATCTCTAAACAAGCTACTTTGGAGTGTTCCTGCCATGGGATTAGCCATTCTTTGTCAGCCATCAACTTCTCAAATGAACAAAAACCAATGTCCTCCAGTTCGCTTAATTCCCAATCTTCTACATTTTTTGACCTACCTTCCAGTAAATTTCCGGGTATTGAAACCTCATGGTCGTGGTGGATAACAATTTGATTATCAGCAGTCAAGCGCAAATCAAATTCAACTCCGTCCATTTTATTCATTGCTTCAAGAAGAGAGGCGTGAGTATTCTCTGGAGGAGGATTATACGCCATTGTCGTGGCTTGTTACGATTTCATTATTGAATCATGTGCCGGATGTGTAATCCTGCCCAACCATCATAAGGTAATATTATGCTCATCAGTTATGTCAGAGGACCGTAGAGTTCAGGGATACTGTTTTTATGATTGGGGAAAAAGCGCATTCGAGACATCTGTCACAACCGCTATTTTACCTGGTTGGTTCACGTTTCTATTTCTTAGAGCAAATGGATTGACAACCAAAATTTTAGGCACCGAATGGACCGCTGACGCAATATTCTCAATTTCTGTATCGGTTGCAGCATTTATTGTTGCCATTATGTCTCCATCATTTGGTGTAATTGCAGATAGACGTATGATCAAGATGTGGTGGCTGAGGGTGTTAACATACTTAGGAGCAGGTTCTACAATACTACTTGCAGCAGCACCTTGGCTAGGAGTATCTTACCAATGGATATGGTTACTAATTTGCTTCATATTTGCAAATGTAGGATTAAATGGTGCTGGAGTATTCTACAACTCATTGCTACCCCATATGGGAAGCGAAGACGAGATGGATGCAATTTCAAACAAAGCGTTTGCTTACGGCTATTTCGGAGGCGGAGTGCTCCTTGTTGCTCACTTAGGTTTACTAATAGTAACAGATTATGCTGAGTGGGCAATGCAGGCTTCGATGGCAACTTCGGGAATATGGTGGCTAGGATTTGCAATGCTTACTTTCAAGTGGGTACCAGAGCCTAAAATAGAAAATGAGATGGATTCTCTTAGTTTCAAAGAATCCAGCAAATTAGCAATATCAGAGGTAATTTCTACGCTAAAGGAGTATAAGTCATTCAACACACTGTTCGTTTACATGCTTGCATACTTCCTATTTATTGATGGAATTAATTCCGTAACTGCACTGTCTGGTGTCTTCGGCACGTCTGTTCTAGGACTTACAATATTTGACCTCATTTTGACAATTATGATTATACAATTTGTAGCCGCTCCTGCTGCATTAGGATTCACAAAATTAGCGGAAAAATGGAGTACTAAGAAAGCACTACAATTTTCTCTAGTATGTTGGTGTTTTGTTATTATAGGTGCGCTATCATTCGCACCACTAGTTCCAGATTCCCATGAGGAGTTCGATATACAAGCTACCTGGAGTGAAAAAGATGAACACTATGTTTTGAGTGTTGAAACAGCACCTGAAATCGCTCAAGATCCTGATGATGAAGAGCAAGACTGGGCAAAGGAACACATTGCAATCCTCCCTCTGGAAGAAAATGAATATATCAAATCTGGAAAAACATATGAATGGTCAGATAAATCTAAGATTATATCAATCCCATCGAACGATTCTAATTCAAATGAATCCGAACTTAATCTATCTGCTTTACAATCTCTATTGGACTCAATCTCAGATACAAGGTTCTCAATGAGCATCGATGGAGGATTGTTGGATGGTGAGAGTAATGTTGGGGAAGGCCATCCAACAAATCTTGGTGACGGATCTTTGGACTTTATCCCAGAAACAGCAAGAGATTTGATTTGGGCACCTCTTGGAATTTCAGTTACGATACAGTTTCTTGCTCTAGGTGCCATGGCAGGTGCTTTGCTAGGTGGTAGCCAAGGGTTGTCAAGGTCATTATTTGGACAGATGGTTCCTGAAACAAGATCTGCTGAGTTCTTTGGCTTCTTCGGTTTCTTTGGAAAAGTAGCAGCCTTACTTGGTCCACTCATTTATGGAATAATGACAGTAATGTTCGATTCTCGTGTAGGAATATTCTCCATCAGTTTACTGATAATTGCAGGAGCTATTATTCTCAGAAGAGTGGATGTTGAGGATGGAATTGCTGTTGCAAAAGCAGAAGACGAAAGAAACCGTTCGGCTAGTGAATAGAGAAAACCCTCATATTTGCGGGCATTGGGAGGATAAATAATGAGTCCATACTGGGTGATGATGGGGATTATACTAATCCTCACACCAGTCATCTGCTGGGTATTCACCCTTGGAAGGGAACATACAAGAACTCCTCTCTCAAAGGCAATGGGTGTAATACATGAAAAAAGATATTATCTTCATGCACTTGGTTATATTTTCATAATTAAATGGAAATCGTTGACTGATGACTTGAATGAACCTATTAAAACAAGAACCGGGAATTGGACTGACTGGATATATGCAATAGAGGGAGATGCCACATTGTGGGTGCAAAAAACCTTTGAAAATGCTGTTTTGACTGAATTCCTTAACTTTCACTACCTATTCATTTATCTCTTTTTGATATACATAACCACAGTATATTTTGCCTATGTTGGAGAAAGGGATATGACCGACAAGGTCACATTGAACTATTTACTGATATACGCATTAGCTGTGCCATATTACCTATTCTTCAATGTTGAAGTTACATCGTCATGGATTCCCGGAATGAAAGCACTTCTCTACCATGATGGGTGGTATACTGTTTTTTATGCCACGCATGATCCATTAGATAATGCAGTTCCATCGCTTCACGTAGCAATTCCATTTGGAATAATTTTACTTAATTGGCTTCATTGTAAAGAAAAGGGAATCAAGATGAAGAATTGGTCCCATTATCCATATCATCTATTTATCGTTGTGAATACCATATTATTTATTTTTACAATCGCTTATCTTGGAATCCATTGGCTTGTAGATATACCACTTGGCATGTTAATAGGCGGTGTTGGAGCTTTATTCATACATCACATACAGCCAAGATTGAGAAATGATCATGGGTCAGTGTTCAAAGGAATTACAAAGAAAAAAGCCGTAAATCACACATTCTGGGAAGGAGCAGCGACTTTGGTTATACTATTCTTGATTCTGTCTGCTGTATCTTATCAAGAAAACAATATTGATGATAGTGTTTCAATGCGACTTGGTGGTGGAGATTCTACCTATGACATATTAATGCCATTACAGCATGGGGAAGATATAAAATCTGAAATCACAAACTTACACCCAACATTGGTTTTGCAATTCACTATTATTTGGGTTGATGATTCTGTTTCATTTATGGACCAAGGAGTCATAGACTGGGATAAATTAACAGAAAATCGAACAGTGTACGAAGTTTCACCAGGCGCAAGCAAGAATGTCACGATAGATGACCCTAAAATTTGGCATCTTATCATACTCCATAACGACGCTTCTAGTGTAGAAGATGTAATCGAGGTCCGAATCCATAACGAATATCCAAACGATGAGATGTGGAAAGCAATAGCACTTTCACTACCTTCTTTATGGATGACTGGGTTTGTTATCCACCGCTTAAAGCGCTTAAAGAAAGCTGGAAGGTCACTTATAGATTCTACACCATCCCATATGTGGGAGGAAGAGTAGATGTATGACAACGATATTATAAATCCTGAAATTGGGAATCTTTTCAAGAAAATATCTGGATATACTAGAACTAAATTTAAGTTGATTGTAGTTTTGTTCTTGATAGGTTTATCAGCAGGTATTCCACTAGCACACTATGTTGTTAACTGGCTACTTGATAGTACTATATTGCCCAACGACGTGGATATCGTGGTATTAACTCCCGTAGAGTTCATTATGATACAAGTCCGGGTTGGGGCATACATTGGATCAGGATTAGCGGTGTTTGCCCTGATATTAGATGCCTCTTGGAAGGCAGGTCTGCACGGGAAGGCACCAAAACCTGGAATTACATTGATTGTGTCGAGTATTTTTTCTGCTTTGCTGGCAATCCTTGGATTGTTATACTCATGGGAGATCTTGACGCCTCTACTTCTTGATTATTTAGCAACAGACGCACAGAATGTAGGTATTGATACAGATTGGAGGTTATCATCTTTTGTGGGATTCATTGTGAGTTTGTGCATTGCGTCAATCATTGGCTTTCAGGCACCTCTAATCACTACAATATCGATAAAATCCGGTGCCGTAAATAGAGAGACTTTGCAATTTTACAGAAAGCACATATGGTTTGCAACCTTCGTATTAGGTGCTGCTTTTTCTCCACCAGATCCGTTGTCACTATTCTTGGTATCAATACCGATAATATTGCTGTTTGAAACAGCAATTGTTTGGGATTACATCAAGGACGGAAATAAGAGTGCAAATGATTGATTGAAGCAGGCATTTTTCCCGGAGAAGGTCTGTAATCTGTTCCGTGAGAATCACTGCCAACAGATATTGGGAATCCTTGATTCATTAGTTCCCACCTGTATGAATCTGGGTGGGAATTATGAACAGCTTCTAAACAATCAATTCCTAATTCTTTAACTCTTTCAACCAATTCTTGCGTGGTAATACCATAGTGCTTCGGATGAGCAAGAGACGTTATCCCGCCAGATTTTTTTACTATTTTTACCGCTTCCTCTATACTAGGAAGTGGTCTTTCCCTGAATGCTGGACAATCATCTCCAATCCATTTATCAAATGCTTCTTGGATAGAATTAACAACCCCTTTTTCGATCATTGCTCTTGCAAGATGCGGTCTTGTTATAGTGCCCTCTGCATACTTCTCAACATCTTCAATTGAGATTTGTATGCCTAAATCTTTCAATGCAGAAAGCATGCTCAACATTCTAGGAACTCTAGAGTCTGAAACGATTGAAATCCAACTGTGGAATTCATCTGAAGCACCCTCTGGAAAATATGCCAACAGGTGCCATGATGATGATTTATTAGTTTCACTATTGATTTCAACTCCACATGTTATCTCAACACCGGGTATGAATCTGATTCCGATTTCATTACATGCTAATTCTGCTTCATCCCATCCAGCGATTGTATCATGATCTGTCAATGACCAAACTTTAACACCAGAATCACAAGCCCTTTGAGCCATTTCTCTAGGAGACCAAAGTCCATCACTGTGATGTGAATGGCTATGAAGGTCAACTTTTTCTGTCCACATGTAATCACTCAAAGTCGGGAAGGTCGGGTAACTCTAGCGGGGGTAATTCTTCAAGATCTTCTTTATTTTCAATTAGGTCATTTAAGTCCTGTTCGATTAATTCATTTAAATCAGGCATCTCTGGTAATTCAATACTTGGTATAATCATTTCATTCTTGTCCCTAGTTTGTTCGGGGAGCGGAATTGATGGTATCCCGTGTGTCTGAAACCCTCGCACATCAAACTTAGCATATCCCTCTTCGTTTTCAATAATGGTTTCTTCGCTTGTCTTGAGAGGTTCGTCCAATAATGGTTCTACATCCCTGAAGGATTCTAAAGATTCTTTAAAATCGGGCTCAATCAATGACTTGTTTACAGCAACCGCTTCCGCAGAGGATCTACCAATATCTCCTGTGCTGAGAGTATTTATCGCCCCTTTTACTGCACCATCCTCCAGATGGCTTGACTCTCCTATAATCGATGCTATTACTGCTGCTGTGTTTGGATTTACAAAATCATTAGTATCGTCAAGACTAACCATTGTTGGCAGATTTTCTAGAGCCTCATATTGAGATTCTGAGTCGCCATGTGAATGAACAGTAGGGTTTTCATTTTCCTTCTTCGCCCACCATGATATGCCCAAGGTCAGCGGTATTGCTAAACTCATTACAGTTTCTGGAATACCCCAACCCTTCGAGGTTATGAACGGCAAAAATACTGAAAATGAAATACAAATTACTAGTATTAATGTTACAGTGTTTGCCGCCAAGCCTACCCTTGGATATCTCGGGTCCATGTTATTATGGCATGTTGGGAACTCAATAATGTTGGCTTTCAGCCGAAGTGACAGTATTTGCCATTAACATGGCAACAGTCATTGGTCCAACGCCACCGGGAACCGGCGACATTATCGAGGCTACCTCTGAAACATTTGGATGTACATCACCCGCTAATCGCCATCCTCTTTCTCTTGTGGTATCAGAAACACGATTTATCCCAACATCAATTACAACAGCACCAGGTTTGACCCAATCTTTTGTCACCATTTCCGGCCTACCGGCTGCGGCAATTAGTATATCAGCAGACAAACATTCTAAAATTGGTTGAGGTGTTTTCGAATGAACTATTGTGACTGTCGAATCGATTCCTTTTGCAGCTAAGAGAAGTGCCTGTGGCATTCCTACATTAAAAGAACGGCCAATTACTACTGCTTTTTTCCCAGCTAAATCAACACCAGACCATCTTAGCATTTCCATTACTCCAGCAGGGGTGCATGGAATCATACCATTTAGCCTACCTTGAACAATTTTACCTAAGTTTACGGGATGAAAGCCGTCAACATCCTTTGTTGGTTCTATCATATCAGTCAATGAACCCTCATCTAGATGGGAGGGAAGTGGCGATTGAATCAAAATACCGTGAAGCGTAGCATCCTCGTTTAGACCTTTTAGAATATCCTCAAGTTCAGTCTGTTTAGTTTCGGTAGGTAATTTAAACTGTGTAGATTTTATGCCTAAGCGTTCACAACAAAGAATTTTGTTCCTTACATAAACAAGTGACGCAGGGTCATCTCCTACAATTATTACAGCTAGATGAGGTTGAGTTTTGCAAATAGAAATCCTTTGTTTTAGGTTTTCTTCAAGGTCAGCGGCACAGGCTTTCCCATCAAGCCAAACAGCGGGCATGCTAAGTCCTGTCCGCAAGTGGTGATGAGGGTTGTGATTGCGTCTTTTCATTCTGATTCTTCACTCCACAAGAACTTGCCACATGATTTGCATGTGTAACTGCTAGGCTTTGGACCATTAATAATCTCTAAATCGCCACATGGACCACACAAAACAGTTGTTTTTATTGGGTCATCTAGGGTTACATCTACTCGATACATGAATCTTCCAGCATCTGGTAATAATTCTGAAGATGGCATCCAAGACCTTACTGCTTCAGGACTCATTTCCATGTTTGACTTTATAGACATGCCAATAATAAAGCAAATGATACCACTGACTCCAGAAATTGCGCCCATAACAATGTTAATTGAGAGAGTCAATATAGCACCAGAAACGATTAACACAATACCAGAAATAAGGAAATTTTCCCTAATATTCTTCACGTAATCAACCCATGGCAATCTTTAGTGCTTCAGCAACTTTTGGCATATCCTTAGTGGCTAGAGCACACAATCCAATTCTAATTCCCCCATTTAGCGGAACTAAGTAAACGTCATGTTCAGCACATTTTTCTGCAACTGAGGCTGAGTCATCTGACTCGATCCATGCAAAGAAACCGTCCATTGTTGGATTTAGTGCCACGCCTCTCTTTTGACATTCTTCAATCAATGACTTTCTTCTATCGTCTAAGAGATTTTTTAATCTGTCTCTTTCAAGTGCCCATGCATCTCCTCCCTCCTGACTAGAATGCATTTTACTGACACTATATTGACCCACTCTTGGAGTAGCACTCCAACTTTGCCTTCCTGTAACGCTCATCACAGTGTCAAGCCGATCTGTAACTGCCTTATCTGGGTGTAAACACACCAATCCTCCAGTTCGCAATCCGTATATCGTATGAGATTTAGAGAGTGACACAGCTACACAAATAAGTAGATTTTCAGGCCATAATAAACCTCCTTCAATCTCTTCTAAAATCGTATCTGCCCATGCATGAGGCTCGGCTGCGTAGAGGCTGTAAGCTGAATCAATAAGTAATGTATGTCCTATTTTTTCATTTTTTATAGCTGAGTTAACAAAGGAGTTTAGACATGCAGAGCGACCTTCTCTCGTCATTGAAAGTCCTGTTGGATTATGGGCTGGGTCATTTAACCAAACCATCACTTTATCTTGGTTGGAACAAAGACTGTCCAATTGAGTTTCAAACTCGTCCTTAGCAAAGTATGGGTGGTTGGTGTCCGGTTCTTTGGGCAGTAAAGGCCACGTTACGTAGTCTTGTCCATTGTTTTGCAGGAAGCCCTTGTATGGGCCCCAGTAACGATCTCTTAGTAGTGCAGTTTGTCCTCGCTCGAGGAAATTATTTGCTGCAAGGAATAACGCTCCACTACCTCCTGGACTAGCTGTTGATGAGAAATTAAAACCCAAAGTCTCCAATTTTTCTCGAACATCGCCGAATGCAAGAGTTTTACAAAGGTCGAGGAAGTCTGGCAAGCCTGCTAGCGGTGCATATGCAGATATTTCTACCGGAGGAGCATTTCTTATTGCTTCGTCAACGACTCTGTTGATTGCAAGGCTACCGTCGTCTTCAAGTAATGCTCCGACTGTTCCATTCGCCGCATCTTTGCCTTGTTTTTTTGCGGTTTGGTATCTTGCAAACCAACTGAAGATAGTGTCGCTACCCTCTTTCTCAATCCCAGCGACGTTCAATAAGTTGTCTCCAGACATAGCCAGCGCAGACCGTTAAAGGATATTGTATTGCCGACGACTTCAAGAATCAAAAAAGATTGGCCACGCATAACGCCAACGTAGCACAGCTGGTAGTGCTTCGGATTTGTAATCCGACGGTCGGGGGTTCGAGTCCCTCCGTTGGCTCCAATTTTTACTTGAAATTGTTCCCTTTGCGTTGAATTTTTTAAACTGTAAACTTGCTTTTTGCGCTTAGAATTGTGGATTAAAACACGATATTCAAAACCTAAATCAACTAGGGAACATCATGGCGGAGTTGACCAATCCTGAAAGAAGGATGCTCCGTGCATTACAAACACGACATGATGAGTGGACCTTGGATGATATTCTTGAAGCGTGTGACTGGAATGATCAGGCTATAGCTGCATCTGCTGGTCATGGTCTCTCGAATCATGGACTAGTGAAAACAATCAAAACTAGCAAGAAGGGTGTTATTCTAGGAGACGAGGGACTGAAAGCTGCTGAGTTTGGTTTGTTAGAAAAAAGACTTTGGGAATTCATAAAACAAAACCCTAGTGCAACTATGAGCGATATCTCGAAATCATTTGAAAGAAACGAGTCTGGACCAGGGATAGGCTTGCTCAAACGCCTTGGCGTTACAATTTCAGAGGGAAGGTTTGTGTTTGAAAACCGAGCAGAAATTGATGAAGAAATTGAACTGCGGACAAAATTTATTGAAAGCCCTTCAATTGACAATCCCCTGATTAGTCATTTCAGTGGAAGGAAAAATCTTATTGAAATAGTTGAGGAAGTTTACACTAAATGGAAGATCACACGAGAAGGTATTAAATTTCCACCCAAAGATCTTGTTGAAATAACACAGATTGCAGATATAACTTCTGAATTATTGCAAGGTGAAGATTGGAAAAGTGCTCAATTCAGACCGTATGATGTAACACTGGAAGCCTCTATGCCAACCTCCGGTAGAAGCCACCCTATGCAGGCCCTAATAGAGAGGATAAGGTCCATTTTCCTAGAGATGGGCTTTTCAGAACTTGTCGATAACTACGTGCAAACTGCTGGCTGGAATATGGATGCTCTATTCATACCTCAAGATCATCCTGCAAGGGAAATGCAGGACACGTTTTACCTAGATAACCCAAGCAGTATTAATCTAGACAAGAAATTGTTGGAAAAATGGAAGAATGTTCATGAGCATGGAGGTAATACTGAATCCTCTGGATGGGGTGGCAATTTTAGTAAAGATATATCACAAAGAGGGTTGCTTAGAACACATACTACGGTTAATACAATACAATACCTCGCTGAAAATCCAAAAAAACCTTGTCGCGTATTTGCTGTTGATAGGGTATTTAGAAAAGAAAGCATAGATAGAACTCATCTTCCAGAATTCCACCAAATTGAAGGTATAATAATGGAACCCGGTGCTAACTTAGCGATGTTAGTCTCGACTTTGAAGACCTTCTATGAAAAAATGGGTTACCCAGAGGTCAGGGTTCGGCCTGCATATTTCCCTTATACCGAGCCTTCATTGGAAGTTGAAGTGAAATGGCAGGGCAAATGGTTAGAGTTAGGTGGCGCCGGTATTTTCCGGCCAGAGGTTACAGAACCTCTGGGAATTAGTGATCCTGTTTGCGCATGGGGAATGGGATTAGAAAGATTAGCGATGCTTGTCCTTGGTCTGGACGACATAAGGCAGTTGTACATCTCTGATATTGAATGGCTCAAAAATCAACCAATTTTGTGAGTGCAATGGACCTAAATTCAATGAATGACCATAGCCCATGGTGGGCAAGAATTATGGCTATTTTGTTTGGATTGATGGTTTTAGGTTCTGTTGTAAACATCTTCTACATGGAATATTTTGGCTTTGGAGGAATTAATCACTATTCGTTTGGGAACGAACCTACTCACCCGGGCAATTATCCAGAAAATGGAACGGATGACGAACAATTAGAGTTTAACAATTCTCTAACTGAGTGGGATGAGTATCAATCTTATCAAAAAATGATGGAAGATTTAGAAAATGCAAATATCAAGGAAATTACTCAGATATTCTCTATTTTGACGGTGATAGTCGGAATCCCTGCGATAGCATTTTTTTGGGTACAGGACAAAAAAATGCTGCATTTCGGTATCGCCCTTGGTGTTGTAAAACTTACAGGAGACGTCATAACGTCATACCTTTCGTCCGCCATAATTGAGGACTTCATGAATAATTTCCCAGAAGGAGCACAATACTCATGGTTGGCAAAAACTTCGATTTTTACCTCGACATTTTGTGGTATTGTTTTTATCGCTGTCGCAATAGTTTTGTCAAATATGTATCATTCTTCTAGAGATATCCCTGAAAGCGGATTTCACCTAAATGTTAATTTGATTACGACTGATGAAGAGTAGCAATGCAAAATATATTGACCTCCAACACAGAGACGATACCGGGTTTTACAATTACCCAATCCTTGGGAATTGTTACGGGTTCTACCGTCCGAGCAAAACACATAGGGAAAGACATACTGGCAGGCTTAAAGAATATTGTAGGTGGCGAATTGAAAGCTTACACTGAATTGTTAATGGAGGCTCGAAATGAAGCACTTGGCAGAATGATGATGGACGCTGCGCAGCGTGGGGCTAACGCTGTGGTAAATGTCAGATTTGCCACAAGTAGTGTTGCTGGTGGTGCAGCAGAATTATTCGCTTACGGAACCGGAGTTATTGTTACTGAAGGGTGATTATTTGGTATCAATTGGAGATGTTATCGGCCTAGGATTTATCGGTATCGTAATTCTATTTTCGGTTCTTCCAATAATTGCGTTTATCTATTCGATGATTTTTGCTAGATTTCATCATAAGAAGAGCCACAATAGCCTAATTCAACGGGAGAAATACGTTATGCAGAGCCTAGGCAGGGATAATTTAAACACACTTTCAGCCCCTCTGCCCCACAGAAAAATATCAGCATCAGGCTTAGTCATGTCAAATATAACGGTCTCACCATCTTGGTGGCAGATATTTCTGGGCAGTATGCGTTCTATCTTTGGAGGGAATGTTGCATCCTATGATAAAGTTCTAGCTTTTGGACGAAGTGAGGTAATGCAAAGATTACGAGAACAAGCCATTGGAGAAGGCTGGGATGACGTGATTAATGTTAGAGTTGAAACTTCAGCTGTAATGAACAAAATAAAAGGTGGAAATCAAAACAAATCTGGCACTCTTGAATTCTTGGCGTATGGAACAGGAATCCGAGAATAAGTGCCATGTTTGGCGTTTTCTTTTTCAAATAACACTTAGACGGCAGGATATGAGACGAACCAGAGTCATAGCTACCGTTGGTCCATCATCGTGGGACGAAGATTCCTTGAATGCAATGTTCCAATCAGGTGCAGATGTTTTTAGGTTAAATTATTCACACGGAGAACCTCAAGATAAGGACAAACTTTACACCAAGATTCGATCGTTGGAAGATAAAAACAGAACTACTTGCATCTTAGCTGATCTTCCAGGGCCAAAACTGCGATTGGGTGAGTTTAATGGAGTAAAATTACTAACTAATGGGGATAAAGTTCGACTTCTTTGTGGTAAGAAAAGGCACGATGGCCCCGAGTTGCCCGTAGAATACGATGGGCTATCTTTAGAATTGAAGAATGATGACAAAATTCTCCTTTCTGATGGAATAGTCAAACTTTCAGTAATTTCAACAGGACAAAAGAAATCCTCATTCGTTGATTGTATAGTTGAAGATGGCGGGACACTTAGCAGCCGTAAGGGAATAAATGTTCCAGGGACAATGGTAGACCTTCCGGCGGTTGGAGAAAGAGATTTACTCGCCTTAGAGCATGCAATAAAGGCAGGTGCTGATTGGATTGCTGTATCCTATGTTAGAACTGCTGAAGACATTAAACCCGCAAGGGATGCAATAAAATCTGCTGGAATACACACTCCAATTATTGCTAAAATTGAACACCCTGCCGCACTGGATAATTTAGAATCTATTCTTGACGCAGCTGATGGTGTAATGGTCGCTAGGGGAGATCTGGGTGTTGAAATACCAATGGAGGAAGTGCCACTAGCCCAACAGAAAATAATCGATGCTGGGTTGATGAGAGGAATGGTTGTTATTGTAGCGACACAGATGTTGGAATCTATGACTAAAAATCCCAGACCGACTCGTGCTGAAGTAAGTGATGTATCTGCAGCAATAAGACACGGAGGTACTGCTGTTATGTTATCAGGAGAGACTGCATCTGGTGATTACCCTATCGAATCAGTACAAACCATGGTCCGTATTGCCAAGGCTACCGAGAAGGGCTTAACTTCATCAAATCTTATGCCTGGGGCGCTGTCAAGATTTCGCTCTACACGTGCTGTGGCTCATGCAGGTGTCGAACTCGCAAAAATGTCCAGAGCTAAACATATCTTAGTGGCAACAAGACATGGTAACGCCCCAAGACTGGTTGCAGGATACAGACCAGATGTTCTTGTTTCAGCAGTAACAGATAGAATGCGGGCAGCGCGAAGAATGAATATGTTGCCTGGAGTTCAATCCGTTATCATTAACGAATATGATAGAGGATCTCAGACCATGCAAGAGGCAATAAAGCTGCTATCAAAAAACGGCGTCATTAAATCAGGAGAAAGAATTGTGGCAATTTCAGGATCACCCTTAGCAATGCGAGGAGCGACCAGCACTGTTAGGCTTTACAGATTAGAAGCCGATGGGACTATTTCAGGGACAGAGTGAAACCATCGATAAATATTCATCACAAGGTTCAATTCATGGACACAACACGACATAGTTATGCATGTAAGACCTCTGAACGCTATTCTTGTTGTAGTAGGTTTGTTATTAGTAGGACTGAACTTTGGTTTGGGTGCATACGCAACAGGAGAAGTACCTGACGCAGTTCGAGAGGCTGTTGAGACAAAAGTCAAAGATGATATTTGTGAAAATACTCTCTGCACAGAGGTTAAAGATGAATGGAAAGAGTCAACAAGTGAAAGAGACTTTTACGCTTGGCACATAACTAATGTGAATGATGTGATTGAAAATAATACGGACCCTCTATATGAGAGAATAGGACCTATAAAATACGATGTAACATCGAAAAAAGAAGTCGACTCATATGACATAAAAAATGGCCTTTTAACATACACGCAAACAACATCCTACGCCTGTTCACCTGATACTTTGGTCCGATGTGACATAGACATATCTCAATTGAACATCGCTTTCAACGCGCAGGTTGTAGGGGCTACTGGTACTGGGATTAACGCAATAATGGGTATTACAAAAACCGGGTTCTCCTCCGGTATAATCGACATATATTTGCAGCAAGTATCAGCTGCAATTGGCGTTGCAGACGAAATCGATAATGAACATATGGAACAACTCAGTGCAGTAGAAGGAGCAGGTAGCACGAACATTATCGATACAAACCTACACAACAGTGCAGAATCATACTTTTTAGATGGAATGTTTGAGGCTTTCGATGAGGCTTACGGAGATGCGTTTTTGGATGACCCAACGAAGACATTCACAGGAGAAGGTTTTGTAGAACCCAAATGGGTTGATGGAGCATGGAATGATGACGGAGACGGAGTTCTTGAGGAAGATGAATACTGGTATTATGACGGCTCAGGAGACCTAGTTGGTGATCTTAATGAGAACGGTATTAGGGATAACGAATCAAGCAGTTTTGTACCGCTTATAGATCTGGAATATGCATTCTATGATGCGGTTGGACCAAGTGGTGAGAATATATCTTTCATAAATCACATGGGCCCGTTAGTGTATGCCGCCATGGGGGAGCCAAGCGACCTGCAAGAAATGATTGATAATCCGGACGAATCAGTTACTCTTGAAAGGGCTGAGATGTGGGATTTTGCACACCCAACTGACCTGAATGTAACTTTGTCACGTGATTGGACATTGTATGGAGGTTTAGGGAAATTAATGTTGGATTATGGTGCTGGCAACGATGACTATAAATCAAATATATCTGAAGACAATGTTACATTATCTGAAAGGATTGAGAGATTATTGGGTTTTGAAATTGACAGCGATATTGCACAATCAGTCCTTATGATGGGTAATGGCACTGATGAGCCAAAAGGGATTCTTGCAGTAAGTGATTCTGGAACATCTTTCGGACTTTCTGAGTTCCTTGACATGGATCAGGAGACGGCCATCGAAACATTCAACCTGACCTCATACCAATATTCTAAATTCAGACAATTCTGTTCAAAATGGGCTAATGATGCTGAAGCATTGCCTCTAATTTTAGTCGGAGGAGAAGGTTATATCACAGCCTCAGAATTCGTCAATCAAACATTTGGCTCGATAAATCCTATTGATGATAGCTACATGGAATACTCTCTAAACTTAGGAGGCAACTGGGGAACTAACCAGTATGGATTCCCTGGTGCGGACCCAATAAA
>CESW01044218.1_pt1 | contig 29079 bp, 27 predicted proteins | sample 531171 | NCBI WGS metagenome assembly CESW01 (sample SAMEA2621859, study PRJEB7988) | marine metagenome | biome: marine biome (ENVO:00000447); feature: surface water layer (ENVO:00002042); material: "saline water (ENVO:00002010), including plankton (ENVO:xxxxxxxx)" | depth 5 m
GAGATCGATGAGTCATAGTATTCATCAGAAATTTTAAAGCTTTTTTTCTTGATATTTTTTTTAATAAAACTGAATTTGTGGAGTGGTATATAGTGTGTATTTACCATAATTCCTTTTTTATGAAGATACTTAACAATATCATATTTTTTCTTCTTTATTAGTTTTCTATTGAAACGAATAATAAATAAGTGCCAAGATGATAAAACTTTTTTACTCAATTTTGGCAAAATTATTCTCTCATCATTGAGTTTTTGATAATATCTTTTTACAAGTTTTTTTTTTAATTTGATGAATTTTTTAGTTTTTTTTATCTGCGAAATTCCTAAACTTGCATTCAATTCATTTATTCTAAAATTGAAACCTAGTTCATTAACATCATAATAATTTGGGTCAATTTTATTTTTTATCTTTCTAATCCCATTTTCTCTTATCATTAAAATTTTTTCATAAAGTTTTTTATTATTTGTTGTAATTGCCCCACCTTCTCCTGAAGTTACTACTTTCACTGGGTGAAAACTGAAAACTGTCATGTCTGAAAATTTACACTTCCCTATTGGATCTCTGTTGTAGATTGAGCCAAAAGCGTGTGATGCATCTTCAATTATCTTAAATTTGTATTTTTTTGATAAAATATTTATTTTCTCTAAGTCAGCTGGATTGCCTGACAAATGTACTATTACAACTATTTTTGGAAGTTTATTTTTCCTTTTAGCAGTCTCTAATTGGGATTTTAATAATTCAACTGATATGTTGTAACTATTTGAATCTATTTCACATAATTCAATTTTCGCTCCATAATGAAGTGCGCAATTTATAGACGCAATGTATGTAACATTTGTTGTCCAAACTATATCATTTTTTTTTAACCCTAAAGCCCCACATGCAGTAAGCAGAGCAGTGCTTGCGTTAATGGTTGAAACGACATATTTGGATTTACAGAATTTTTTAATTTTATTTTCAAATTCTAAGGTTACCTTTCCTTTAGTAAGAAGTTTTGACTTAAGAACTTTATTAACATTTCTAATATCTGATTGATTAATATATTGTGTAGAATATGGTATATAATTTTTATTCACGTTTAGTCTTTAAGATCAAATAAAATTTTTATTAATTATCTTTTTTAACTCAAAGACCGTTAGAAATTTTTTATTCAATCCTGAGCTATATCTAAATGTTTTAATTTTTTTATTTTTTCCTAAATTAGGATATGAAACTTTTTTAATAGAATTATTAGAATGAACAACATATAAGTTTTTAAATTCAAAAACTGATCCTGACTCACTTTCAGATATCATTTCTTCATGAATTTTTTCGCCAGGCCTAACCCCTATAAATTTTAATTTAGCATTTGGACTTATAGCTTTTGCTAAATCTATAGTTTTGTATGAAGGTATTTTAGGAATAAATATTTCCCCGCCTTGTTGATTTTTGATTGCCATTAAAACTAATTTTATACTGTCATCTAAAGTAATATTAAATCTTGTCATGTCTTTATGTGTAATTGAGAGTGTTCCTTTATTCTTATTTTTTAAAAAGATGGGAATTACTGAGCCTCTAGATCCCATCACATTTCCATATCTAACAACACTAAATTTTAATTTTTTATTACCAGCATAATTTTTAGCAGAGACAAATAACTTATCAGCACATAATTTGGTTGCACCATAAAGGTTTATTGGTGATGATGCTTTATCGGTTGATAATGCAATTACTTGTTTCACACCACAATCTATAGCTGCCTCAATTATGTTTGATGAACCAATTATATTGGTTTTAATAAATTCTATAGGATTATATTCAGCAGTATCCACTTGCTTCAGAGCCGCAGCATGAATAACAATATCGATTGAATCAAATGCTCTTTGTAACCTACTTCTATCTCTTATATCCCCTATAAAAAATCTAAGTTTATTAAAATTTTTTTCTTTCTTAAGTTCATCAGCCATTTCAGATTGTTTTAATTCATCGCGGCTAAATATTACAATTTTACCTATTTCACTATAGTTTTTTAAAAGATGTTTAGTAAAATATTTTCCAAATGAACCTGTTCCACCTGTAATAAGTAATGATTTTTTTTTAAGCATGTTTAGTAATTTCTAAAAAAGTTGATAAAACATAACTAATTATTTTAATTTATAAAGAACAAAATAAGCAATATTAATTTTAAAACAGATATAAATTAAACATATTTTATTAAATAAACTTAATTTTGTAGAATTAAAAATTCTTTTTGAAATTCTTTTAAACAGCTCTTTATAAGGAAATATTTTTGTCAACAATTCTTGTTTTTCCTCTACATACCCCTTCCCATCACCAATTTTTGATATCCCAGAAGTTCCAATAAATATCTCTCCATCAGGAATTGTTTTAAATTTTCCATCAAATAATAATTCAAGATTTAGGATCCAATCATTTGCCAAAGCTTTCCATGGGTGATTTTTTAACCTCTCCATTAAGTTTTCTTTTTTTATTAAACCATAAAAAAAACTATGAGACTCAGATCTTATTTTAAAAAAATTCTTTACTCTATTGAATTGATTACAATCAAAATCAAATATCTTGTAATTTTTAATGTTTAATTCATTATCGAAACGACAAGGTGAAGAACTGAATATAAAGTCGTCATTTTTTTCTAAAAATTCTACATTTTTTGAAATAAAATCTTTAGAAATAAGATCATCATGTGAATTCCACTTAAAATATTTACCTGAAGATTTATTTAAAACAAACTCAAAATTTTCACCTGGGGAAATAGGTTTTTTTTGTTGATAAAACTTTACTCTTTTGTCAGTTCCTATAAGTTTTTTAATTATTTCGACTGTACAATCTGATGAGCAATTATCTGAAACAATTATTTCTAGATTTTTATAGTCTTGATTAATTAAAGACCTTAAAGATTTTTCAATATTAATACTGTAATCAAATTTTTTTATTGAACCATTATAGACTGGTAAACCAATACTTACGAGGGGTAAAATTTGATTCATTTTTTAATTAAGTCTCTTAAAAGTTGTTTCACTAACAGGACCTTCTAATAAATCATCAATGTTTAATTCTTTTTTTTCACATTTTTTTATTCTGAAAAAAATTTTATCTAATTCCGAGATATATTTTTTCATTATAACGTTATTGTGAGCGATAGAGACGAATACTGTATTTGATGAAAGTATTTTTTTCTTTAACATTTCTTGAGTTATAAAAGTTTTATACTTTATGGAATCTTTACTAATAATTTGAAAGCTTGGTATCGAATTTATACCAAAAATTCTTATTGGTAAATTATGCTTACTTCCTAATTTTTTCCATTTTGATTTCAACACTAGCCCAAATTTAGTAATTTTTTTCCATGTTTTATATTTTTCCATAAATTTCAATGTTTCAAGTGCAGAAGCGGGTCCAGAACGATCTGACCAGAAAGTACTACTAATAAACGATCTATTTGCCTTATTCATAATTTCATTTTTTCCTATAATACAAGTTATTGGAAAACCATTTCCTAAAGCTTTACCAAACATACAAATATCTGGATTCACTTTATATTTAAGATGTAATCCACCAAAAGTTTCTCTAAAACCGGAGGTACATTCATCAAAAATTAAAACTATTTTTTTTTGATCACAAAGCTTTCTAATATTCTTTAAAAAATTTTTTGCTGGTTTAAAGTTTCTTGAAACTTCCATTATTATCACACCAATTTTATTTTTTCTGATAATCTTTTTTAGTGAGTTAAGATCATTGTAAATAAATGGAAAAACTGTATTTTTAAGGCTGTTAGGTACGCCTTGAATTTCAAGATCATTCATAAGACTAGAATTTAGATTATCTTTATTATTTAAATTCGTAGCTAAATACCAATCATGCCAACCATGGTATCCACATATTGCAATTTTTGTTTTATTTGTAAAAGCTCTTGCGAGCCTTATAGCCATTGCATTTACTTCACCACCTGTTCTTGCAAATTTAGCTTGATCGGCCCATTTATGCATATCCAAAATTTTCTCCGCTAGATCAACTTCTTCTTTACAGTTAAAAGTTGACATGTTTCCATTATCGACTGCTAATTTAACTCTTTTATTTACCTCTGGATGCGAATAACCCAAAATATTTGTACCAACGCCCATCATAGAAAAATCGACATATTTAATATTGTCTAAATCCCATATAAAGCATCCTTTTGCTTTTTTAAAATATGTCGGCCATATATTTGGTAAATACAAATTTGGTCTTTTAGAAATAAGCATATTACCTCCAGGGATAATCTGTTTGGCTCTTCTCCACAATTTTTGGCCAGTACCCATTTTCGATCCCTCATCTCTTTTCATATCATTATGAATTAATTTAATTTTTTTATTTTTAATATTCATAATAATCTCATTAAGTGAAAAACTATAATTTGGATAAAAAAAATTTGTTATCCTACTAAAATTTTTAAAATCATCTATTTCATCTACTGTAAACCTATAATCTGACAGATCTTTATTATTCACTAATATTTTCTTAGAAAAAAATTTAGATCTTTTAATAAAGGTTGTTACATGTTCCTTATCGTAGTTTCTTTTGACTTTTTTTAATGCCGTATTTAAAGCTTTTTTTGAAAAAATTTCTACGCCCATCCCATCTGGATAAGTAGGTTTAATTCCTTCATAAATCAGATCAACTTTTTTTTTTTGTTTAAAGAAAAAATCTATAAATCTGTCTACAATCCTATAATCAATTAATGGACAGTCGCCAGTCACTCTTATTATTGTGTCTAATTTAAATTTTTTTGAAGCTTCACAATATCTTTTTAATACATTGTCAATATCTCCTCTAAAAAATTTTATTTTTTTCTTTTTCAATAATTTTACTAAATTATCATCACTTTTATCTTTAGTTGTAGCGACAATAATTGTTTTTATTTTTTTTGATTTTGATAATCTTTTAAACAAGAATTCTATTAATGAAACATTGTTAACACTGTATAAAACTTTATTTTTTAATCGAGTTGAATTACAACGGGCCTGAATAATTGCCCCAACATTTTTAGTCATTACCATCTAGATGGGTTAATAATTTTTTCATTTTTAACATTCAATCTATTAAAATTTAAATTGTGTCCTTTTTTTGAACTTATGCAGTTATAAATCTGTTTTAATTGTTCAATATTATTTATACCAATAACTACATTATAATTTTTAATATTTTTTTTAATAAATGCAATACAAGCTTCTAATGAGGATATTCTATTTTTTTTTAGAAATTTATTCCATAAAATTAATTTTTTTTTAATCTTACTCCCCAAAAAGCTCATTTTTTTCTTTTTTAAAGTAAGCAAGCCTTGTAAGAAAATTGATCTGATATGAACCTCAATTTTTTTTTTTTTAATTAAATTAGAAGTTTTTTTATCTAATAATCTTTGATCAAATACATTCATTGGGAATTGAACAATATCAAAATTGTTTTTTTTTAAATTATTTAAAAGGATTTTAGTATCATAACAACTAAAACCAATTTTTTTTGTAAGTCCTTCCTTTTTAATTTTTTTTAATACTGATATGATCTTTTTTCCTTTTTTTCCTTTTAAATCATTTTGATCATGAATTAAAATGCCATATAATTTTTTGATTCTTAAATTTTTTAAGGATCTATTAATTTTTTTAAAAATTGTCTTATCTAAATTATTTATATCATAATTCTTAAGAGAACTTACTTTAGTGATTATTTTGAACTTTGAATTGATAAGATTTCCAATGGTTTTTTCTGCATTACCGTAACTTTGAGCAGTATCTATTAAAAAGGTTTTTTTTTTTTTTAAAAGTTTAAAAATTTTTATTAATTCTGACTTTATTAAATTCTTATTATCTTTATTAATTCCATACTCCGACATCAATTGAGCAGAACCGAAAATAATTTTCATACTAATTATTTTTTTCTTTGATAAAGAGTGTCATTTACGTAGATATAGTTGATAGCTTTATTATTATTTTTTAAAATCTCATTAACTATATCGTTTGGTTGACAGACTATAGGTTTATCGTGAATGTTAAGTGAGGTATTTAATAAAGCTCCGATACCCGTTTTACTATGAAATTTTTTTATCAGTGAATGATAAATTGGGCATGTTTTTTTTGTAACTATTTGAGGTCTTACAGTGAAGTCATAAGGATGTATCGCAGCTTTTAAATGTATTTGACCTAATTTAGTTGTATCATAACAAGTTGTCATAAAATTAGAGGAATTTTTTTTAGGATTAATAAAATATTTCTTATCAAAGCTACTTAAAATTGAAGGAGTAAATGGCATCCAAAAATCTCTTTTCTTAATAGTTGTGTTAATTTTTTTAATGGAGTCAAACTTTGAGGGATCACATAATATTGATCGGTGACCTAAAGCTCTTTGTCCAAATTCCATTCTACCATAGCAAAAAAATAATATTTCTCCACTAGCCAGTATTAAGCTAGTTTTATCAAAATTTTTGTCTTTTATTTTAATAAAATTTTTTTTAATTAATGGGTTGTTGTTAAATTTGTTAATTTCTTTATCCTCTATTCCTGGCCCCCAATAAGCATTATTGATTTTATTAACTTGTTTAGTTGTTTTATATAGTCCATTCTTACTAACCATTGCGGCGTATGCAGCTCCTATTGAAAGATTTTCATCTCCAGGTCCTGGAGGAATATATAAACTATTAACAAATTCTTGCTCTAATAAAACTTTATTAGCCTTAACATTATTAGCAACACCTCCAGCATAAATAAAATGCTTGCATCCTGTTTTCTTTGAAATATTTTTAAACCATTCTATAAGTCTTATTTCTACGAAATCTTGGACACCACCAGCTATTCCATCAAACCTAAATTTATTCAACTTTTTTTTGAAATAAGTAAAATAATCTTTCATTTTTGGATTTCTATAAAAGTTAATTCCTTTAACAGTAAAAGAGTCTAAAAAAATTTTTCTAGGACCTTTTTTATGATGTTCTGATGCATAAGGCGCGAGTCCCATTACTTTATAAAGATGTTTGGCTGGATTCATTCCTAAGATTAATGTAACTGACTCGTAAATCTGACCAATCAAACTTTTAGAAGATTTTGAGATCATTTTTAGTTTTCCCTTTTCTACCACAGATATACAATTAAAAGTATTATCCCCCCCAGAATCAAGTGTTACTATAGCGACTTTTTTATTTTTTATATCTTTGGCAAAAACAAAGTAAGCATAAAGACCATGACATAGGTGATGGTCATAAAATTCAATTTTTTTTCTATCTATTTTTAAAAATTTTGAGATATAATTTTCTCTTAAACTTCTAACATACTCTAAACTTTTTTTTTCAGTATCTGAATTTGTTTCAAACTTTATCTTATTTATCGGGTAACCTAATTTTATTGAAGGTTTAAACTTTGGAAAAACAGATCTTAGGGATATTTTTTTTTTGTTGTAAATTTTATTATAAAAAAAATTTTCTTGGAGTGCTAACCAATTCTCTATACTAAAATCAGCAACTGTATTCCATAATAAAGAACCAGGGAGTATCTTAGTCCCAACAGCAACATGATCAACATCTGAAGAGGTATAGCCTCCAGATTTTAAAACATAACGTATCGCATTTTTAGGATAGCTACCAATCATCTTTACTCTTCTAAACCTCTCCTCTGCTGCTGCAGATATTAGTTTTCCATCTTTAATTAAGCATGCTGAGGCATCGTGAGTGTCATTAATTCCGAGAATAAGCATTGACTGGTAAGATATGATTAAATCTAAATTTTATTGTTTATTTATGTTTTTAATTTATGCAGTATAGGTTGTATAAAATTATTAAACACTGTGTCAACAAATATTTCAATAATATTACCTACATATAATTCTGAAAAATTTATTGAAGAATGTCTAAAAAAATTATCAAACGTAATTAATAAAAAGATTGAGCTAATAATAGTAAATGACAATTCAAGTGATAACACAAAAAAAATTTGCTCAAATTATGTTAAGAAGAATAAATATATTAAATTAATCAATCTCAAAAAAAATTCTGGAGTTTCTATTGCAAGAAATACAGGCATTAATTACTCGAAAGGAAAATACTTATTTTTTTTAGATAGCGATGATTTAATTATTAAAAAAACTCTTTTAAAAATTAATAAGTTAATTGAAGATTCAATTATTTTAGATTTCGCATTTTTTCCAAGTTATGATCCTATAAATAAAATTATTGATAAAAATTTTTTAATTTATAAAAAAAAAGATAAAAAATTTATTAATTGTATTAAAGATTATAAAAAGTTTAGACTTACATGTTGGAACTATTTTTTTAATAAAGATTTTTTGCTTAAAAATAATATTAAATTCTCAAATATAAGAATATTTGAGGAACAAATTTTTTTAACAAAAATTTTTATAAAAGCTAAAAAATTTAAAATTTTTAAAATGCCTTTTTATCAGAGAAGAATATTTCAAATAAATTCATTAAGCTCAACCATCGGATACAATTTGATTTTATCTTGTATTAAAAATCTTAATCTTCTAGTTGAACTTTATATAAAAAAAAAACAAATTTTAAATAAAAATGAGAGGAATTTTATTTATTCAAGATTTACTTTTTTAATAAAAGAAATTCTTAAAAATTTAATTCTTCTTAACAAAGATCAAATAAAAAAAATTTCAAAAAAAGTAATTAATAGGTATTTTTTTAAGAAAATTTTGTTTCCAAATAATATTCTCTTAAAAGAATTTTTTCATAACGATAATATTAATAGATTTTTTTTTAATAAGTACAATCAAGAAAAAGAAAAAATTATAAAAGTATTTAACAAAATTTTAAATAAAAAAATTATTATTTATTGTGCGGGAAGTTATAGTAAAATAATTTTAAAGTATGTACAAAATTTTAGAGTCAAGATAAATTTTATTTGTGACAGTAATTTAGGTTTCAAAGGTCAAAAAATTTATAAATATAAAATAAAAAATAAAGAATACTTATCAAAAAATATACAAAATTTTGTAATGAATGATATCTTAATTCTTAATTCAAATATAAACGTATCAAAAAATATAAAAAAAAATTTAATTAAAATTGGTTTTCAAAAAAAAAAAATATATTACCTAGGACACTGATTTGAATATTTATTTTAGAACAAATTTTAATTCTCAATTAGGTATTGGACACCTCTCAAGAACTTACAATTTATATTGTGAACTTAAAAAAACTCATGCGTGTAAAATAATCATTGATAAAAAACCCAAAAATATTCCTTTTTTCTCAAATGATAAAGAATTTATTTTTCTTTACCATAAAAAAAAGTTTGTCTCGGAAAATAATGATGCGAGTCTTTTTATAAAAAAAATTTTTAGAACTAAAAAAAATATAATAATAGTCGATGACTATAGACTTGGTGAAAGATGGGAAAAAAAAATTTCTCCATATTGCCACAAAATAATTGCAATAGAAGATTTTATTAACAAAAAACATAATGTTGATATATTGGTAAATACTAAACCTAAGCTTACTAATGTAGATGTAAAAACATTAAAAATTATAAAAAGTAACAATAAAAAAAACACAAAACTTTTATTAGGAAAGAAATATTCAATTACTAATGAATTTTTTAATATGAAACATATATTTAAAAAGAGCAAACATCTCACACTAACATTTTATAATGGCGGTTCTGGTAGCATACTAATTTTTGAGAAAATAATAAATTTCATTTTAAAAAAAAAAAAGAAAATAATCATAAATTTAGTTTGTGGCCCTCTTGCAAAAAATACAGATTTAGTTAGAGCAAATTTTAAAAGATATCGGAATGTTAGAATAATAAATGATTATAATAGTTTTTTAAGAACTTTACTAAGCACAAATTTATTTGTTGGATCTTGTGGAATTATTTCTTTTGAGTTAGCAAAAATTTGTCTTCCATCGATACTTTTAATTTTAAACAAAAATCAAGAAGCTGATCAAAATGAGTTTAAAGAAATTGGTCATCATTTTGTATTGAAAAAAGAAGATTTAAAAGATTTTAAAAAATTTTCTCTATTGGTTATGCTATGTCTAAATAATTTTGAACGAATTAAAAAAATTATGAGGTTATCAAATTACAATAAAAGCACAGATGGAAAAAAATTAATTATTAAATCGATACTAGAAAAATGAGCCCATTAAAATTTAAAGAAATTAAAGATGTATCTATAAATGATTATTTAAAGTATAGAAATCTTAAAATCAATTTGAATAATTCTGTCTTAAAAAAAAAAATCAAACCAATTGATCATTATATCTGGTGGTTACAAAATCAAGAAAGAAAATCATATATTGTAAAACGAAATAAAATTGATCTTTTAATATTATATTATTCTATAAAATTTTTAGGAAAAAAAGTTATAATATTTCCTGGATATTTTGTTTGTAAAAATATGATTTCTATTTCTGATATTTTATCCTCGATTAAGTGGCAAAATAATACAATAGATAAAAGATTTAAAAAAAAAATATGTGTAATTATTGTACCCAAAAAAAATCTCTTTTCAAATGCTCATAGTAAGTATTTTAAGTACAAAATTTTAAAACCTAACAATCCATTTTACAAACAGCTTAAAAAAATAAAAAGTTTTAATCAAAATTTCAATGTATATATACGATAATAAAAATGAAAAATATTAAGATAGGTAAAAAAGTTATCAGTCAAAATTCTAAATGCTTGGTTATTGCCGAGATTTCAGCTAACCATGGTTCAAATTTGAACAGCGCAAAAAAATTGATAAAATTAGCAGCAAGAGCTGGAGTAGATGCTGTTAAAATCCAAACATATAAGCCTGAAACAATTACTTTAAATAGTTCAAAAAAAGATTTTTTAATAAATAAAAGATCTCCATGGTCAAAAAAGAAAAATTTTTGGAGTCTATACAAAAAAGGACATACTCCATGGGAATGGCATAAAAAATTATTTGATGAAGCAAAAAAAAATAAAATTGAAATTTTTTCGTCTCCATTCGATGAAAGTGCAGTTGATTTATTGGAAAAACTTGGATGTAAGGCTTATAAAATAGCATCACCTGAAATTAATCACATTCCCTTAATAACTAAAGTAGCAAAAACAAAAAAACCAATAATAATTTCATCCGGTTTATCAAAATTTAATGATCTTAAAAAAGCAGTTAAATTAATAAGAAGTTTTGGGAACAATAAAATTATTATTTTAAAATGCACCACTGCTTATCCGGCTCCTTTTGAGGAATTGAATTTAAAAACAATGCAAGATTTTTCTAGAAGGTTTAAAGTGCATGTTGGATACAGTGATCATACTGTAGGAAATATTGCTGCATTAACTGCAGTCGCATTAGGTGCTAAAGTTATTGAAAAACATTTTAAGCTAAAAAATACCAAAACAATTGATAGTTTTTTTTCATCAGATAGTTCTGATTTTTCAAAATTAATTATGAATATAAAAAATATGGAGTCCGCTATTGGTAAAATTAATTATAAAATCACCCCATCAGCAAAAAAACACCTTGTCGGACGGAGATCAATTTACATTGCAAAAAAAATTAAAAAAAATGACATTTTTACAAGAGATAATGTGAAGGTTATAAGGCCCTCTCACGGCTTAAATCCTAAATATTATAATTATATACTAGGGAAAAAAAGTAAGTGTGATCTAAAAACGGCAACCAGATTTAAATTAAATTATATTAAGAAATAAACTTTTCAAATGAAAATACTTAACAGTCTTAAGAAATATAAAAAAAACATTGCTCTTATTTCTGAAAAAAAAAAAATAACATATTCTGAATTAAATAAACTTTCAGAAAATTTGTCAAAAAGTTTAGATAAAAACATTCTCACATTTTTAATTTGTGAAAATGATTTTGAGACAGTTATATTTTATTTAAGCACTCTTAAGCAAAAATCGACAGTCTTATTATTAGAAAAAAATATAACAAAAACTAATCTAGAAGAATTAGTCAATAGATATCAACCTAGATATATTTTTCATAAAGATAAAAAAAAAATTAAATTATATAATTTTAATTTAAAAAAAAAGTTTATGAATTATAATTTATTAGAGAATAGAAAAAAAATTGAAAATGAAATAAACAAAGATTTAAGACTTCTAATTCCAACTTCTGGAACTACCGGTAGTCCAAAATATGTTAAAATTACAAAACAAAATTTGGATTCGAATATAATCTCAATTCAGAAATATTTGAAATTAAGAAAAACTGACTGCGTAATTACAACTCTTCCAATGAATTACGTATATGGTTTATCAGTTATTAATTCGCATTTATTTGTTGGAGCTAAAATAGTATTAAATGAATTAAGTATTTTTGATAAAAAATTTTGGATTTTACTATCAACAAATAAAGTAACTAACATTAATGGTGTTCCTTTCTTATATGAAATTTTAGAAAAAATTAATTTTCTTAAAAAAGATCTTTCATCAATTAGATTTTTTACACAAGCTGGAGGTCATATTAACAAACAAACACAAAAAAAACTCATTTATTTTTGTAAAAAAAATAAAAAAAAAATATTCTTCATGTATGGAGCTGCTGAAGCAACAGCTCGAATGAGTTATTTACCATGGCAATATGCATATCAAAAAATAGGTAGTATAGGTAAACCAATTCAGGGTGGTAAGTTTTGGCTTGAAAACGAAAAAGGAATTAAAATTGAGCAAAATAAAAAAATAGGTCAGCTTATTTTTAAGGGTAAAAACGTATCTCCAGGTTATGCAGAAGGTTATTATGATCTAGCTAAGCATAAAAATAATTACATATTACAAACAGGCGATTATGCCAAAAGAGATAATGATGGATTTTATTTTTTACTTGGAAGATCTGATAAATTTATTAAAATTCAAGGAAACAGATTAAATCTTAGTGATATAGAATTATACTTGTCTGGATTAGGAATAAAGTCAGTTTGTAAATTAAATAGAGAAAATAAAATATCAGTCTTTATTGAAAAAAATATAAATGAAACAATGATATTAAAAAAAATTAGAGAAAAAATAACTATCCATCCAAATAACTTTTTAATAAAAAAGATTGATAGATTCCCTTTAAATAAAAATCTAAAAATTTCTTATAATCACAAAGTATTTAATTAATGAATTTTTTAAAAGAAATGTTTGAAAAGGATCCTTTCTCAATAAATAAAATAAATTTTAACAAAAAAATTTTTGATTTAACTAGCTATCATTATATGAATTCATCAATTTATAAATCGATATTAAAAAAATTAAACTTTAAATTTAATAAATTTAGCAATTTAGAGGACTTCCCTTTTTTACCAATTACTTTATTTAAAGATTTAGACTTAATAAGTGTACCAAGAGAAAAAATTATAAAAACTTTACTATCCTCTGGTACTTCTGGAGTGGGAAGATCTAAAATATTTTTAGATAAAGATAATTCAATTAATCAAGTAAAAACACTTAAATCTATAATGTCAAAATTTCTCGGTCATGAAAGATTGCCAATGTTGATCATCGACAAAAATCCTAAGCTCAATAATAAAGCAAGTTTATCTGCAAGATCAGCTGCGATCTATGGTTTTTCAATCTTCGGAAAAAATTATACTTACTTATTAAATGAAAAAGATGAAATCGACTATAGTATTTTAAATGATTTTCTAGAAAAGTTTCACAAAGACAAATTTTTAATTTTTGGATTTACAAATTTAATTTATGAAAATTTAATTCAAAAATTAGATATAAAGAAAATTTCTTTTACCATGAAAAATAGTTTTTTACTTCATGGGGGTGGTTGGAAAAAAATGGAAGAAAAAAAAATATCTAACTTTTTATTTAAAAAAAACTTTTTAGAAAAATTTGATATAAAAGATATTCTCAACTATTATGGATTAATAGAACAAACAGGTTCAATTTATGTTGAGTGTCCAAAGTGTAATTCATTTATAACTTCAATTTATTCAGATGTTTTGATAAGGGACAATAATTTCAATCTTGTTAAAGATGGTTCCAAAGGTCTAATTCAACTTTTCTCGCTTTTACCCTCAAGCTACCCGGGTCATAATATTATAACAGAAGATATAGGAGCTATAGTTAAAAAAAAACATAACTGTAAAATTGAAGCAAAGCATTTTGTTGTTTATGGTAGATCCCCAAAGTCTGAAACTAGAGGCTGCAGTGATGTCTGAGTTAAATCAAATTAAGTATTTGGTAGGTTCAAAAAAATTTGAAACAAGACCATTGAAACCTTATAATAAAATTACATGTGATTTTTTATCTGAATTTTCAAAAAAATTAAATCTTGAAAAAAATATAAATCAAATATCAGATCTCAAAGCTTTAGCTTTTTGGTGTCGTAAACAAAATATTGATTACTTGGTTAAAAAAAGTAAGTGTGATGATGCAAGAGTAGGTTTAGGATTAATATTTCATATAACACCATCAAATATTGCGACAAATTTTATATACTCTTTGTTCTTTGGTTTGTTAACTGGAAATTCGAACATAGTCAAAATTTCATCAAAATATACTTTGCAGTCAGATATTATTTGTAAATGCTTAAATAAACTTTTACTCCAAAAAAAATTTCAAACTTTAAAAAATAGGATTACAGTCGTTCGTTATGAAGATAACGACAATTTTACAAAAGAAATTTCATTAAAATGCAATCTTAGAATTATATGGGGTGGAGATAGAACAATAAATGCAATAAGAAAATTTAATTTAAGTCCTAGTTCTTCAGATATAACTTTTTCAGATAGATCCTCGATTTGCCTTATTAACTCTAAATCTCTTATTAAGACAAGTGAATTTAAAATGTCTATTTTAGTTCAGAAATTTTACAATGATACTTACCTAGTAGATCAAAATGCTTGCTCCTCACCTCATATCATATTCTGGATAGGAAATAAAAAAGACAATAAATTTGCACAGAAAAAATTTTGGGATAATTTATACAAACAAGTTAAAAAAAGATATATCCTAGATGAAAGTTCTGCTGTTGATAAATATTCAAATCTTTGTAAAAAAATTAATTTATTAGAAAATAATTGTGATTTTATAAAATATGGCAATCTAATCTATATTTTAAAAATGAAAAAACTTACAAACAATCTTGATGAAATAAGAGGAAAATGGGGATTGTTCTTTGAGTATGAAACTCAAAATCCTATAATGATAACAAAGTTTTTAAACAAAAAATTCCAGACTCTTACTTATTATGGTTTGAATAAAAATTTTTATAAAAAACTTATTATAGATAACTTAACAAGTGGTATAGATCGTATTGTTCCTATAGGACAAGCATTAGACATTAGTTTGAACTGGGACGGTTTCGATCTAAATAAATCTTTGACAAGAATTATCGAGGTAAAATAAACATGGAATTAAATAAAAAGGAAATATTAGAATATCAGCAAAATAGAGACCCATATCTTTTAATAGATCATGTAACTGAAGTGTTGCCGGGAATAAGTTCGAAAGGTTACAAAAACCTTCAAAAAGATGATTGGTTTTTTAAAGTTCATTGGCCGAATGACCCTAATATGCCAGGTATGTTGCAAGTAGAAGCTCTGGTACAAATGTGTTCTTTGTCAATTTTAACATTACCAAACAATAAAGGTAAAGTAATGTATTTAGTAAAAGCAAATAACTTAAAATTTATTAAAAAAATTTTGCCTGAAACAAAATTTGAAATAGATACTAAGATTTTATCTTTTAAAAGAGGATTAGCCCAGTGTGAAGGTAAAGGGTTCATAAATCAAGAGATTGCTTGTAAAGCTGACTTTACTTTGATATTGCCTGATGAGATTAAATCTTATAATTTAAAATAATTTATTATTATGCCGATAGCCTCATCACTTCTTAACAAACCTAGACTAGTAAAAAAGTTAAAAGATTTTTATGACTACGTGCAAAAAAATGACGGTAAAGTAGGCCAAAAAACTCGTGGTATAGATTTAAATTTTAATAACGCTTGTAACTTAAGGTGTAAATATTGTTTTACGAATTCTCCAAAAGGTGATCATGTAAAAGAATATCTAGATATTGGTGCAATCAGAAGATTAGCTGACGAAGCAGATGAATTAGGATATTTTGAATTTGATTTACAGGGTGGAGAGCTTCTTTTGCAGCCAAAAAAATTGTTTGAAGTACTAGAAGCTATTAAACCTGAAAGATTTTACATGTATTTAACAACAAATGGATATTACTTAGATGAATCTATGGCTAAGAAATTAGCTGAGTACAAAGTAAGTAGAGTTTCAGTAAGTATAGATAGTATGGATGAAAAAATTCATGATGAAATAAGAGGAAGAAAAGAGTCTTGGAAGAGAGCAATTTCAGCCTTAGAGCATGTTAAAAACGCAGGTATGGATCCTTATCTAAATATAACTGTCGGACATTATAATGCGAATACAAATCATTTTAAAGAGTTGCTAGATTACTCAAAACAAAAACGTTATAAAACTCTTTTGAACGTGGCTGTGCCATCTGGTATGTGGCAAAATGCAGAAAATATTATATGCGATGATAAAGATAGAGAATACTTAAGGAAAATCCGAAAAGAATACAAAAACCTTGTTAGAAATGTTTGGAACCCATTTGATAAAAATCACGAAAAAATTTTAGGATGCACAACTGTAAATAGAGTTTATATAACCCCAATAGGAGATGTTTTAGTTTGTCCATATGTTCATATAAAAATAGGAAATATTTTTAAACAGTCTTTAAAAGAAATAATAGATTATGGCTTTAGTATAAAATATTTTAGAAATCATAGTGATTTATGTTTAGCTGGTGAGGACAAGTCGTTTATTAAAAATTTTATGACCAAGAGTGGTCAAACAATTTTTAAACCTGCTCTTGCTCAAGACATTTTTTCAAAAGAAGATTTTATTTAAAGTGTTAATTAAAGATAAGACAGCTGTAATTACAGGTTCCAATAGAGGTATAGGATTAAAAACATTAGAAATTTTTTCTGAGAATGGAGCTAATATAATTGCTTGTACAAGAAAAATTGATAAAAATTTTTTAGATAACATCAAAAATTTAAAAAATAGATTTAAAAATAAAATTTTTCCAATCGAACTTAATTTTGAAAATGAGGAAAATGTAAAAAAAGCTTTTAATGAAATAAGCTCTTTGAATATCGAAATTGATATACTTGTAAATAATGCTGGAAAAATACATACTGCATTATTCCAGATGACATCACAGAAAATGTTAAAAGAAATTTTTCAGGTTAACTTTTTTTCTCAAACAATATTCACTCAATATATAATTAAATTAATGATAAAAAAAAAGAAAGGAAGTGTTATTTATATTTCATCAAGTTCGGCAATAGACTCTAATATAGGAAGAAGTGCGTACTCTGCCTCAAAAGCGTCTCTCATCTCTCAATCAAACACATTGTCTAGAGAGTTAGGTAAATTTAACATCAGGGTAAATACTATTGCTCCAGGATTAGCTAATACAGATATGATGAGAGAAAATACACCCACAGAGGTTTTGAAAGAGGTGGTATCTAACACTTCTTTGAAGAGAATAGGAGAACCAAACGAAATTGCAAATGTTGTTTTGTTTCTTGCTTCTGATTTATCATCATTTATCACTGGTCAGGTAATAAGAGTAGATGGAGGGATGTGATGTCTGAAAATGATAAAGATGATATTACCAAAATTTTAAAATTTCGAAAAAATTTAATCAAAAATATTTTGGAAATGGCCTTAAGTGCAGGCGCTAATAGTGCTCATTTTGGAGGAGCTTTATCCATTGCTGATATCATGTCAGTTTTATTTGGTCATATAATGAAATTTGATAAAAAAAATCCTCAATCAGAAAATAGGGATAGGTTTATTTTAAGTAAAGGCCACGCTTGTTTGGCTTATTATGCTGCTCTATGTGAAATTGGATTTATCAAAAAAGAAGATCTAAAAACATTTGAAAAAGACGATAGTAATTTATTAGGGCATCCAGTAAGAAATACTAATTTAGGTATTGAATTTTCAAACGGTTCTTTAGGCATGGGTTTATCTCTTGGTATAGGTGTCGCTATATCTTTAAAGAAAAAAAACAAAGACTCAGAAGTTTTTGTAATTATGGGCGATGGAGAGTGTAATGAAGGTTCAGTATGGGAAGCATTAATGGCTGCACCAAATTTTAGATTGGGGAATTTAACTTTAATAATTGATAGAAATAATTTTCAACAAACAGGCGACAACAAAACTATAATGGATCTTGGAAATTTAAAAGATAAAATTAAAAGTTTTGGGTGGAACACATCTGAAATTAATGGCCATGACATTAATGAGATATATAATTATCTCAAAAATATTGAAAAAAAGGATGATAAACCTAACGCAGTTATAGCTAACACTATAAAAGGGAAAGGTTTTACATTTTCAGAAAATAATAATAATTGGCATCATTCAATCTTAACAAAAGAATTGTATGATAAAGCTTTAAGTGAATTATAGTTTTGTATGAAGATAGAAGAAAAAAATATTAAGATGTGGTCTGTAATAGGATCACGAGCAACTTTTGGTATAGCAGCACTAGAGATAGCAAAAAAAAACAAAAATTTAATAACTTTGACTTGTGATGTCTCAACATCAGCTGGATTGGATCGCTATAGAAAAACTCTTCCTTTACAATATCTTGATTTAGGAATTGCTGAACAAAATATGATAGGTGTTGCTGCTGGATTAGCTAGTGAAGATTTTGATGTTATTACCACTACTTTTGCTCCTTTTCAAACAATGAGATGTTGTGAACAAATTAAAGTAAATATTGGATATATGAAACAAAATATTTGTATGGTTGGACTAGCTAGTGGCTTAGCTTTAGGACCGTTAGGTTATACACATTGTTGTATTGAAGATATAGGAGTCTTAAGAAATATTCCTGGTTTAACAATTATCTCCCCAGCTGACTCACTTGAGACTGTTAAAGCATTGATAGAAACAGTCAAATTAAAAAATCCTACATACATAAGATTAACAGGGTCTACTAATAATCCGTCTGTTTATAATAAAGATTATAAGTTTGAGATTGGTAAATCTATAACAGTGCACAATGGAAAAAACATTACAATTTTTTCGTCTGGAGCAATGGTTTATCAATGTATTGAGGCAGCAAAGATTATTGAAAAAAAAAATTTATCTTGCAGAGTTATAAATATGCACACTATTAAGCCGATAGATAAAGAAAGTATTTCTCTCGCATGCAAAGAGTCTGATTTGATTGTATCAGTTGAAGAGCACAATATTATAGGTGGTTTAGGAAGTGCGATAGCAGAATATAAAGCTTCAATAAAAGACAGTCCAAAAATGTTAATTTTAGGAATTAAAGATAACTATTCGAAAGGTGGTAGTTACAATTTTTTAAAAGAAAAACATAGACTTGTACCAGCACTAATTGTAGAAGATGTGATTAAATTTTTCAAAAAACAGTAATGAATAATTCAGAAAAATATAAGAAAACATTTATAGAGTCTTTATCAATTGATAAAGCAACATTTAATGAAAATATTAAATATAATGAGGTACCTGAATGGGACTCGATAGGTCACATGACACTTATGTCGGGTTTAGAGGAGGAATTTAAAATTTCACTTGAGACCGACGATATAATTGATTTTAGTTCATTCAAAAAAGGTAAGGAGATACTTAAAAAATATAAGGTTTTTTAACTATCTTTAATAATTTTATATTCAAGAGGTTTTTTTGTTTGAATTGCTGATGGAATAACTGCTGACGAATAATCTCTACCATTGCAATACGAGCATGCAGTCAAAAACTTTTTATCATAACACAAATTTTTAATTTGATCTCTTAATTCTTTATTACTTAAGTTTTCATCATTTAAATCTACTTCATCTTTTGAATTTTTAGGAATTGCTTTTAAATTAACTCCATTAGCTGAAAAAGGACATCTGTAGAGTTTGCCGTGCAGTAAAGAAACTAAATCGCTGTTACAACAATTGCTAAATAAATGTTTTAACTCGTTTTCACTCTTATTTGAGTAAGGCATGATTCTCCCGCAATCTTGCCAAATTGTACATCTAGTGGTACTAAATAGTAAATTCTCTTTTTTACATAGATCCACTAACTTGTCGTGAGCTGAAGAACTTACTCCATAATTTGTAATATCCAACAAAACTTTTTTATGTCTTAAAGACTCTAGATTCTCACCTTTTGGAATTATTCTTGCATTAGTGTAAATCACTATTTTATTAACTTTATCATAAGTCGTTAATTTATTAATAATTTTGTACAATTTCTTATTCATGAATGGATCACCACCTAGAACTCTGAATTCATCTAATTGATCTATACAATTCATTATTTTTTCTATATTTCTAAACATCATGTCCATGTCACTGTCTTTAGGGGCAGTATAATACTGCATTAAATTTGAACAATCTTTACACTTAAGAGAACACTTTTCAGTAATTTGTACGTCAATTGTTTTCACGTAAAGTTTATCAGATTTTAGATAAGTGTCCTTTTTGCTCATTTCATTATAAAAATCTAATTCTCTTTTGAGTTTTAAAGGTTCCATAATTGATTTACCATCAGCTGTTACAATCTTATAATCATCAACATTAAGTTCAGAAAATAATTGAGAGGAGTTGTATACATTTCTAAAACCTGATTTTTTTAAAAATGGAACAATAGAACTAAAATAAATGTTACTAACAAATATATCTGTATCTTGATCAAAGCTAGTCAGTTTTTCAGGAGAAATTATTGCTTTTTCTTCAACCTTTAGATTATGTTTACGTACATCACTATCACAGAAAAAATCTGCCTCAAAATTATACTTTCTAAGAGCCTGTAGAGTAACTTTACCTAAAGTTCCAGCCCCATAAATTATTAAGTTATTCTTTTTATCAGAATTGATTAATTTACTTTGATAGTCTCTAAATTGTAGCATTTTATATTTTATATAATATTATATATTTCCGACAAATAATTATATGAAAATCACACATTATTCAAATTCTTTTGTAGGGGTTAAAGAAAATACTACATCGATCCTATGTGATCCTTGGGTCGGTTTTGGGTCAGAAAATGGATGGCTATCTTTTCCAATTTTTAAGAATAGTTCTAAACTTTTTAAAAAAATACAACCTACCCATATTTACATAAGTCATTTACATTGCGATCATTTCGATAAAACAACTTTAAAAAATATTAAAAATAAAAAGATAAAAATTGTTATTAAAAATTTTAAAAATAAAAGGTTTATAAATAAAATAAGAGAATTAGGTTTTAGTAATATAATTGAATGTGAGGAATGGAAAAGATATAAAATAAATAAAGACTTTTCTATAGCAATTATTCCTCAGATAACATCAAATTCAAGTGGTGCTGAAGATGCAATAAATTATGATTTGGATACCTCAATTGTTATTCAATCAAATATTTCAAAAAAAATTTTTTATAATAATGTTGATAATCCATTAAATATTAAGGATCTAATCAAGGTTAGAAAATTTATAAAAAAAGAATTTAGAAGTAAAATAGACGTATGTTGTATGCCAGCAGGAGCAGCAGGAGAATACCCGCACTGTTTTACGAATATTAATAGGGTAGAGGAAAAAAATAAAGTGATAAACTCTCATCTTAAAGAGTTGGGTCAACAATTAAAAACTCTTGATATCAAAAATTTTTTTCCAGCAGGTGGAATTTATACTATCTATGGAAAATTTTACCATTTAAATAAATTAATTGCTGAACCTCAAGATTATCAAGTTGAAAATTTATGCAAAAAATTAAGAATTAATTATTTCAATATTCTTGGAGCTCAAAGTTTAAATTTTAAAAATGGAAGATGGGTTAAAAAAATACAAAATGAAATATCATTACCTACAAAAAAAACAGCTATAGAAAATTCTAGACATGTAAGATATTTTTACGAAAAGACAAATCCTAAATATGACAAAAAAAAATTAGATAAATTTTTTTTAAACTCAAAAAAGAACTATTTCAATATTATAAAAAATTTCAAAATAAAAACTTCATGGAAAGTGGATTTTTATATTTATAAAAATTTAATCTTAAATGCTGACTCAAAATTAAACAAAAAAAAATCTAAATTTTTTAAAAAATATTCTTTAAGTTTTAACAAAGAAAAGGGTAAATTTAGTCATCTGAAATGTTTTCTTGACTACACACTTTTTGAGGGAATGCTTACAAAAAAATTTACATGGAATCCTGCTCTTTCTGGTTCAGTTATTATGTTTGAGAGGACACCAAATGTATTTGACCCAAATCTTACTTATTCTCTTAATTTTCTAAATCATAATAAATGATATATTTATTTACAGAATTAATGAACCATTTTTTTCTAAATTAAAATCCAAACAAACTTTCTTATTTAAAATCTTAAGCAACTTTTTTTTATCTCTACCCTCAATATGAATAAGTACAAAGCCTCCATTTCCTGCGCCAAGTAATTTCCCAACTTTAGCTTTATTTTTCTCCAAGCTTGAGACAAGTCTATCTATTTTTTTATTTGTTATCAATTTTGATAAATTTTTCTTAATCTTCCATGTATTATTGATTATATCAAATAATTTTTTTGAATTAATTTTTTTTCCTAAAATTTCTTTCTTAAATTCCAAAGTATATTGATTCATTTTTTTTAGTAAGAAAATATTTTTTTTCAAATTTGTTTTTTGATCTTTAAGAATATTTGCAGCAGACCTACTTTTTTTTGTCCACACTAACATCATTTTATTAAATAGCATTTGTTCATTTTTTTTACTTAATCTAAGTGGAAAAACTCTAACACCATTTCTTTGATATTTTATAAAATTGATACCTCCATAAGAAGATACGTAATGATCTTGTTTTCCAACAGAATTATTGGTAATTTTTTTTTCAATTTTAAAAGCCATTTCTGCAACTTCTTTTTTTGAGTAATTTTTGTTTTTCAATTTACTTAATGCTTTGATTAATCCAACCGTAAAAGAACTTGATGATCCCAAACCAGTGTTTGCTGGTACATCAGCAAAAGTATTTATATAAAGTGGTTTTTTAATATTTAACATTCTTATTACATTTTTAACCCTTAAATTTTTAATTCGATTTAAGCTGTTAGCATTTTCTGTTGTTGAGTAATTTAATCTATATTTTTGATTATGATTATTGTGAAATTTCGCTGTTACATAAATATATCTATCAATCGCACAACTAATTGTTGATCCATTATACTTCTCAAAAAAATAAGGCATGTCAGTTCCACCACCAACAAATGAGACTCTTAAGGGTGTTTTTGATATTGAAATTATATCTTTCATATTTATAACTTTTGAATCATCGTGTTTTTGTACTTTGCTTTCAAAGTTTTATTAATAGGTTTTTTACCAATATACAAACATTTAGTTTTTGCTCTATATGATGCCTCAATATCTCTTAAATCATCACCAATATAAAAAGATCTATCTAAAATGTATTTATACTTTTGTGCAGAGTTTAAAAATAAACCATGATTTGGTTTTCTAAAAAAATGATTTGACCTAAAGTGATGGATGCTTATAAAAAATTCTAAAATTTTAACACCATATCTAAAGCAATCTTTTTTTATTTTATTATTAATTTTTTTTAAATTTTTTAAGGTTAAATCGCCAGTTGATATACCAGCTTGATTTGAGATACATAAGATTATTTTTTTTTTTAAAATTTTTCTATACTTTTTTAAAAATACGGTGTTTACTTTTAATTCATTCAAATCTCTGACATAAAAATGCTTATCATTTTTCAAATTAAGCACACCATCTCGATCAACTAATATTACTTTTTTTGAAAAATATTTTCTTGTGTTTTTTAATCTTGTGGGGTCAGAAATACTTAAATAACCTGTATCGTTCAAGTAAAAATCAACTAAGTTTTTTTTTACAAGTTTATTAATCAAAAAATTAAATACTAAATTTTTGTGATTATAATTAGATATGACAATTTTTTTGGAAATAATCATATAGCCTATTTCCACATAATTAGATAAAGAATTTTTGTTAAAAAAATATTTTTTTATTTTATTTCTTTTTTTATCAATTAATAAATTTCCATTTTTTTTATTACAAATAGTTAATATAAATTTGCTTTTATTTTTTTTAAAATTATCGTATAAATCGTGTAAATTAAGTGAACTATAATTATCACAATACAATAATAAAAATTTTAATTTTAAAAGTTTTTTAGCATTATAAAGTCTCTTGTATGTTTCAATCTCAGGTTTGTCGTACTGATATTTTATTCTTACTCCAAATTTTTTTCCGTTACCAAAATAAGTTTTGATTTTTTGATATTTGTAACCGACAAGTAAAATAAATTCTTTTATTCCATTAGATTTACATTGCTCTATAAGATGCAATAAAAAAGGTTTTTTGTTAACATAAACCATTGGTTTTGGAATTCTCTTCGTAATTGTTGATAGTCTTCTTCCATATCCCCCACAAAATATAACCGCTTGATCTATCAAGAAACTATCTCTCTAATTGCTTTTTCTAATGTGTATTTTTGTTTCCACCCAAGTTTTCTTAATTTTTTGTTATTACCAAATAAAGATTTTTTGTTTTTATCATTATTATTATAATCGATAATCATCTCTTTTTTTGAAATTCTTAAAAATTTTTTCGCAAAGTTAAGATTACTTATTGATTTTCCAGAACAGACATTAATAATCGAATTTTTTTTAAGGATAACTACCTTTTCAAGAGCACTAACTACATCTTTTATAAAAATAAAATCATTTTTTACAAATGGAGTTTTCATAAAAAAATTTTTTGTTTTTTTTTTTAAAATATCTATTAATGACCCTTTTCTCTGATCTTTGCCAAAAACGTAAAATATTCTAAGCCAAATTAAAACGGTTTCGCTGTTCAAATTTTTTAAAAAATAATTCATTATTTTTTTTTTTTGGTTGCCAAGCTCAGTTAATTGCTTTGATTTCATATTTTCACTTAACCTTTTATTACTAAAACTATATTCAGCACATGTGCCAGAAACTATTATTTTTTTACATTTTATAATATTAGCTGCCTCAACTAAGTTTTTTGTAATTTTTAAATTTTCTTTAAAATTTTTTTTATCAAAATATGGAATTTTAAACCATGCTAAATGATAAATTAGAGTTGGTCTAATTGCTTTAATTTTATTTATGAGTTTTTTTTTATTCCTTAAATCACAAATAACATTTTTATGATTACAATACGTTTTAATTCTTTTTCTTGAAAAAGAATAAACTTTTTTAAATTTCAATTTTCTTAATAGCTCTTTACCTAAAAAACCACTTGCGCCAGTAATTAAAATCTTATTCATTAGGGTTTAAAATCTGGTATCAAAGAATCTTTTTTTGACAAATGTTTTGGCTTATGCGGCCACTTAATAGAAAAAAACTTATCATTCCACCTAATGTTTTTTTCTTTTGAAGGTTTATAAAATGAGGACATGTAATAAAAAATTTTGGTATTTTTTTTTAGTGTCAAGTATGCATTGGCAAAACCTCTTGGGACAAGTAAGGAAATATTATTTTTATCATTTAATATTTTCCTATAAAATTTAAGGTAAGTCTTAGAGTTCTTTCTTAAATCAATACAAATATTAATTATCTCTCCAGAAATACATGAAATAATTTTACTTTCAGAATTTGGTTGTAATTGAGAGTGAAATCCTCTGAGTGTAAATTTATTTTTGTTAAAAGATATATTTGTTTGTTTTATTTGGAATTTAATTTTTTTTAGTTCTTTTTCACAATAATCTCTATAAAAAAAACCCCTATTATCAACAAATTTTTTTTTCTTTATAATTAATAAACCTTTAAAAATTGTTTTTTTAATTAACATTAATCACTTTAATCTTTGGTAACACAATAATTAATTTTCCTTTAAATCTTAAATTATTCTTTAGAAACTTAATTATTTCATTTTTAAAATTCCAAGCCAAAACTACTACACATTTTATATTTCTTAAATAATTTTTATTTGGTTTTTTAATTTGGATATTTGTACCAGCTGTAAATAAGTTATGTTTTAAAGTGTTCTTATCGAAAATAAATTTAATTTTTTTTGAATTTATCCCACAATAATTTAATAACGTAGAACTTCTTGCAGATGCACCATATCCAATAATTTCATGTTTTTTATATTTATCTACCTGTTTGTTTAATTCTAGGTTATGGGCATAACATTTCTTAGTAAAATTCATCCAATATTTTAATGTATTTAGGTTTTCTTTTTTCTCGTATTTTTTAAGATTTATCAATTTTTTACTTTCGGAAACTTTTTTTTTACAAACTTCTAAAACAATAGAACCTCCACTAATAGGACTTTCGAAATAATCCTTAGGATATAAATGATGTTTATTCAAAATTTTTTTCATTGATAGATAGGTAAAATAAAATATATGTTCATGATAAATGTAATCATAATGTAGTTTTTTTGACAAATTTTCAGCGTAATGAAATTCAACGTATACTTTGCCATTTTCATCTAGAATATTACTAATTCCTCTCATTAAACTTCCAATATTTTCAACGTGAGGCACGACATTTCTGCATATGATAATATTTGGTTTTAAATGTTTTTTTAAGATGAGATCAGAATTTTTTTCATTAAAAAAAATTGGTAAAGTTTTTATGCCTTTTTGATTGGCTTTTTTTGATATATTTCTAGCTGGATCTACTCCTAATATTTCAACTTTTTTTTTTTTAAATTCCTCTAAAAAAAACCCATCATTGCTAGCTATTTCAAGTAATTTAATATCTTTTTTTTTGTTTTTGCTCAAAATTTTTTGAACAAAAAACTTTCGATAATCTTTTATTTTATCAGAGGTGCCAGTTACCCAAATATACTTTGAAAAAAGATGCTTTGGTTTTACTGTAACATTTAGCTGTAAAGTAGAACACGACTTACATCTTATTACTTTAAGTGGTATTTTTTTTTGATTTGATACTTTTCTTTGTAAAGAATTTGCAGGTGGTTGATTTCCTAAATTTAATATATAATCAAATTTTTGATTGGAGCAAATTCTACACTTTTTTATTGTTATAAACATTTAAATTGGAACCTGTTAAATTAATAAATCTTTCATATAAAATATTTTTTTAAAGCTATTAATCGATTTGTCCTAAATCCTCTAAAATCCTCCTCATCAAATTTAATACTTGAGAAAAAATCGATTAACTCTTTTGCTCCCATTTCTAGTGTCCATTCAGGCTTATAATAATCTCCTAAAATTTTATAGATTTTTTTAAAACTGACCTTGTATGTTCTGGGATCATTCTTGTGCTCATTTGTAAACACTATAGAAGATCCAGGAACAGCTCTTTGAGCCTCAAGAGCAAGTTGTTTAACTGTATAATTTCCATTTTTTAAACCTACATTAAAAGCTTGTCCTGAAATCTTTTCTTTTGGTGCTTCAAGACAAGCAATAATTGAAGAGCAGACATCTTTTACATGAATTACAGGTCTCCAGGGACTGCCGTCACTTTTAATTTGAATCTTTTTTGTTGTGTAAGCGCATGCAATTAAATTATTGAATATTATATCACATCTTAATCTTGGACTTACTCCAAAAACTGTAGAGGGTCTAAGCATCACCACAGTAAAATCTTCCGAATTTAGTTTTCTTAAATCTTTTTCTGCCTCCCATTTAGTTCTTGCATATTCTGTTACAGGACTTTTGTTGCTACTATCTTCATCTAATTCTTTTGATAAGTCAGCGATTCCATACATACTTTGGGATGACATATAAACAAATCTTTTAATCTTATTTTCTTTTGCTAGTTTTGCTAATTGAACAGTCGATAAATAATTAGTTTGGTAAGTATTCTTTTTGTCAAACTCTCCTAAAGGATCATTTGAAAGAGCAGCAAGATGAACTACTGCATCTATATTCTCTAAATCAGAACTGACTATATCATTTATATCTTTAATAACTTGTTTAAAAGAGGATTCCGTTTCTTTTAAAATACAATCTTTAAAATAACCTATATCAAAACCTATTAATTCATATTTATCTTTCATTTCATTGGTTAAGACTGAGCCGATGTAGCCAAGATTACCTGTAATTAATATTTTCATAGATTTATTATATTAAATAATCAAAATTTTGTGATAATACGATAGTTAAAATATATGAATTTACCAAATGTACAATAGTAATTTCCTTAAACAAGTTCATCAGTCTCAAAATAATATCGACTTAAAAAAGATCGGAGAAGTTTCAAAACTTATTTATAAGAAGAAAAAATCAAAAATATTTATTGCTGGAAATGGAGCAAGCGCTTCAATCGCAAACCATGTTGCAACAGATTTAACTAAATCGGCAGGATATAATGCCGTAACTTTAAATGAAAGTAATTTAATTACTTGCTTGTCTAATGATTACGGATATGAAAATTGGATAAGCAAAGGTTTGGGATTTTATGCCAAAAGTTCAGATCTTGTAATTTTAGTTAGCTCGAGTGGAAAATCGAAAAATATTCTTAATGCAGCTAAATTTTGTAAAAAAAAAAGAATTTCACTAATCACTTTGTCTGGTTTTTCCAAATCTAACCCTTTAAGAAAAATTGGTAAGTATAATTTTTATGTTAACTCAAAGAATTACAATGTAGTCGAAGTTACACATTTAACTATATTATTGAATATTATTGAAAACCTAATCTAATTTAATTAATAATTAAAAAATCTCTTAAGTCTTTTTAATCCATTTTCTAAATCAATTTGAGGCTTAAAAAAAATTTTATATGAATTTTTAGATTTAATATTTCTAATACTCGGATAACTTGGATTTGTCTGTATAACGCCTATATCTTTGTTTAAAATTTTATTAGCCATTTGAATTATCTGCTTTAAAGAAATTAATTTTTTACCTTGAAGATTAATGATGTTAAACTTTTTAAGTTTAAAAGATTTTATTATTCCAGAGCAAATATCATCAACATGAATAAACTTTCTAGATGTCTTTAAGGATCCAACATTTATATTGTTGTTTTTTTTAACAGAATTAAATAGAGCTTCTAATGCACACCAATTATTTTTTCTTTCACCATAAATTATTCCAAACCTAAGAATTATAGTATCAATTTTTTTTTTTTGGAAAAAATCCTTTAAATGGTA
>CESW01068343.1_pt1 | contig 29023 bp, 28 predicted proteins | sample 531171 | NCBI WGS metagenome assembly CESW01 (sample SAMEA2621859, study PRJEB7988) | marine metagenome | biome: marine biome (ENVO:00000447); feature: surface water layer (ENVO:00002042); material: "saline water (ENVO:00002010), including plankton (ENVO:xxxxxxxx)" | depth 5 m
TTTTTATTTGAGCAATTCCATATTTTGGAATATCTGCTTTTTTAGCTCTACCAAGGAGAATGGAAGAAATCTGATGCTTTTCAAAATTTAATCTCATCTCTTTAAGCGAATCTCCAGCATTTCCATTATTTTTACAAATCAACATATCTGGTAATACAATTGCAAATGGTTCTTTGCCAATTAATCTTTTTGCACAAAGAATTGCATGCCCTAAACCCTTAGCCTCTCCTTGTCTTATGCTTTGTATAGAAATATTCAATTTTGAAATAGCTTTAATTTCTTTCAATAACCCTCGTTTCACTCTTTTTTCGAGAGTCGCTTCTAGTTCAAAGCTTTTATCAAAATGGTTTTCGACAGAATACTTGCTCGAATGAGTCACTAAAATAATTTCTTTAAATCCAGCATAAACTATTTCTTCAACGATATATTGAATTATGGGTTTATTAAGCACTGGAAGCATTTCTTTCGGAATTGCCTTTGTTGCTGGAAGCATTCTTGTACCAAGCCCAGCTATAGGAATAATAACCTTATCAATCATTGAATAAATTTTACATTAAATATAGTCAACAAAATTTAAAACTATTTTAAATTTGTCAATTTTCGAGGTGCTAGTTAATAATCTACTTAATTAATATATTAGAAACTTTTTCATCATTTTTAAGCCTGTTTCCTAAAGTCAAAGCCCCATATCTTGCTGTAATAAGTAATTTCATATTATTTTTTTATTTTTAAAAAAAAACGAACAGCACTTTTTAAATGAACTAAAAAGTAAAAAATTTCTTTCCTAGATGATCGACGAGCATCATGAATAACTTTGATTGTGTGATTGCAAAGATAGTTTATGCCCATTTGTTTTGATCTATAAAATAAGTCTACATCTTCAAAATACATAAAATATTTATCATCAAAACCTCCTAAGAGCTCATAAAGATTTCTAGGAAAGATTAAAAACATTCCTGCTGCCCAATCAAACTTAGTGGATGAAGAATGATTAACTTTAAAACCGAGTTTTCGTAAAATTAAAGAAAAAGGAGTAGGAAAATCTCTAAAATTATCTTCTGGCTCACCTTTTTTATCAAATATTAAAGGACATGTTATAAATTCACTAATGTCCAAAGATTCATGAAAAAGATTCCCAAAGTCTTGTATTTCAATATCAGGATTTGAGATTATAAAATAGTTTTTAGAAGATTCCTTAAAAGCAAAATTATGATTTTCAGCAAATCCCTTCTCTTTTTTATTCTTAATAACTTTTATGTTTAAATTCTCAAACTCTTTAAGAAAATTTGTTGGTTCTTCCTTATTAAATGTGATCATTATTTCATAATCAAGGCTTATAAAATTTTTAGAAATAAGTGATTTAAGAAGTTTCTTAACTAGCTCTCCTTGACCATGACTTACTATAGAGATACAAAAACTAGATTTCATTTTTAAATAAATACCAAGAAGTATATTGTCTTAAATGCTTAGAAAGAAGATTAGAGCTGAACGGTAGGTCAAAGTTATTTTTCAATTTAAAATTTGTATCTTTAAAAAGAGTTTTTAGTGATTGCATATCATGAAAAATTTTATGATCAGTGTCGCTTTGAAAGCCCAGTTTTCCTGGCAAACCAATCAATAATATTCCTCCTGGCCTTAATACTCTGATAATTTCTAAAATTATGTTTTTTGGATCTTCTATATGTTCAAAGACATTATCAGAAAGGACGCTATCAAAGTGATTATCTTCAAAGGGAATAACTTCATCCTCAATTTTAGAAGCTAGCAAACCTCTTTTTTTACAAAAGTTTATGTTGTATTGATTAATGTCTACTCCTATAGAGTTATTATTATATTTCAGGTAGTCTCCAATTCCGCACCCATAATCAAGAATCTTTCCATTTAAGTACCTTGTTATTAATGGATATAAATAAAAATTTCGATAAATCAGACCCATTAGAGATCTTTCTCTCAAATAGCTGTGATAATCTTCAAACTTACTCATATTAAATTAAAAGATAGATTTTAAAATTTTTTTTGAGACTTCTTCGTTGCAATATAAGGATGGTAAAAGGTTCTTCTTTAAAGAACCATTGCTATTCCTAACGATTTCGGAAGCTTTATTGAGAGCGCTCACAATATTTTTCGTATCTAAGAACTTTACTGAATTATTATCAACTAAAAGCTTTTTATGCTCATCAATATCCCTTCCCACAACTATTAATCCAAGGAAAAGGGATTCCATGACTGATCTTGATACACCTTCGGCTAAGGATGTATGTATGAGAATTTCTGATGAAGATAAAATTTTGTAAGGATCTGTAAGATGACCGTGCATGTAGATGTATTCGGACATATTTAGGTTCTGAATTAAATTTTCACATTCTACTTTTAAGGGGCCATCTCCAACAATATGTAAAACTGATGACTTATGATTCATATGATATTGATAGAAAGCTTCAATAGCCTCTAAAGGTTTTTTTCTATTATTAAGATTTCCCAAAAAAATGAAGTCTAAAGTTTTGCTTTTTTTAATATAATAAGATCTGTAAGGTTCTAGTTTTTTCTCCTCAATGATATTTTCAATTACAAGTGCTCTGGATAAAGAATACTTTTCTATATCTTTTTTCATTTTTTCAGACAGAGAAAATACTTTTGATAAAAAGGATGTCATAAAATAATGCATAATCGCTAAAGGAATTCCTATTAAGCCATAGTCAGTTCGATAATTTGAGATTAAATCACCTCTTATGTAACTTATCCTGATCCAGTTACCTTTAATCATTGTATTAATTAAATCTGAAGATAAACATATTGATATGAGTGCATCTTTTTCGCTTAGTTCCTTTTTAAGGTATTTGCGTATTTTTCTGAATTCTCTATAACCAGAATTAAAATTTTTCACCTTAAAGTTATCTGAATGAATCGAGGATACTGAGTTTTTCGAATTCTTTTGTGTAACAATAATAGTTTTATATTTCTTTGAAATTACTTCTGCTATTGCTAAAGCGCCCCTTGCAGGTCCGCTATTATCTAAGGTAGGGATAAGTATAATTATTTTTCTATTCATTCATTAATTCAATAATCTGATTAGCTCTTTTTCTCCAGGTAAATTTATTTTCTTGGTCAAGCTTAGCCTTTTTAGATAACTTCGATGAAAGCTCTGAATTTGTTTTTAATAAATTTAATGCTTTGTTCCAAGAAGAAAGATGATCTGGTGTTGCCATTAAACAATTATTCATATCAATCAAAACTTCTCTTAATACTGGTAAATCAGAAGAAATTATTGGAACTCCCGAAGACATATATTCAAACATCTTCATAGGTGACATCCACTCAGCAGTATCAACATTTCCAGAAATCTTTACAGATTTTTGATATGGCATAAGTAAGCAATTCAGACTTTGCATTATGTTTTTTACTTTAGAATGTGAAACATATCCCACAAATAACAAGTTGTTTAATTTGTTTCTCTGCCTGTATTTTTTTATCTCATCTTCAGTGCCACCAAAAACAAGGAATAACATATTTGGGTTACATTCAGCCAATCCTATAATTATCTCAATCCCTCTCCCTTCGTATAGATGGCCAAAATAGCCTGCAATAAAATTTTTATGTATTTTATCTTCAGGAACATAATCAGATAAAATTCTTTTCTTTTCATAATCACTTTTTCGATCACTCTCACTAAAAGCAGCATCATGAAGAATCTTAGCCTTAAACTTATGTTTAAATTTATTTTCTAGAATTTCTTGTAGTTTTTGAGATATTACAACTACTTTAGTTTTAGGAGAAAGAATTATGAACTTTTGGAGCTTTGATTTAATACCTTTTTCAACTAAGTGTGTTTCATATACATGATTAATATTCAATATAGTTATAAACAGAGATGCATAAAAATTTCTTGAAATAATCAAGGAATATTTTTCATTTTTTAGAAATATAATAATAAGAAAGTAAAAGGCAATTAAGAAATTAGATAATCTGATAAATGGAGAGAAGATTGACTTAAAATTTATGTCATCTGTCAAAGAGCCAAAATCTAAAGATACTTGCCTTTTAAATTTAAGTTTATTAAATATTGTTCTTTGACAAAATAAGTCAATCTCATATCCATTTTCAATAAACCCCTTTGATTGCGAAATTACATGAATTGAATTCGCTGCTCGCGATGGAAGCAAAGATGGTGATACATAAAGCACTTTCATTAGAAAGAACCGATACCGGGAAAATCTATAAAGCCCCACTCTTCTTCTGAAGAAAGACCTAAAGAAATATCAATTTTTGCCAGAGTCATAATTCTAAACCAAGTATCCCAAAGATCAGATTCTTCCCAATATCTATGAATCTTAGTCCAATGAGTAGTCACTGTGTTATGTTTCGGTCTCATTAAAGTGATATATTGCCTGAGTCTTTCTTTTTTCATTCCCTTTGGAGAAAAAATCCAATAATTGAATCCATTTATTAAATAATTAGTATTTACAGGTCTTATATGTCTGGATTCACAGTGTCCTCCATCGATATTTTGATCAGATAAAATTGAATTTCTTGTTCTAATTAATAATTCTTTAAATTTTTCATTGAGTTTTTTATTTTTTGTAAGAATAAAAATTGCATCATAATCAAAACATCCACCTCCTCCAATATAAGGAGAAAATCTTCCATCTTCTGAAGAGGTTAAGTAAACTGATTCAGCAGCAAGGTCCCAATTAATATTTTCTGTTTTCCTGTATGAAAATATTTCATACTGATGATAGCCGTTTTGAAATTGAAGATGATTCATGAATTTATAATCTCCCCAAAATCCATTATGGTTCATTGAATCAATGTGTAATTTTTCCCAATTATCAATGAGGTGTTCGTATTTTTTATTCCGATAAATATTTAGGTAAATTAATATAATTGCATAAAACATTGAAAGGTTGCCAGTTTGAGCTCTTCCAGAAGTCATCATGCTATCCAATTCATTATTATGTTTTTGAAAAGAAAAATAATTGTCGAAGTGATTGACTAGACTTTCTAAAATATTCTCATCGAGAACTTTGAGCACACTCAATCCAAAACAAATATATTGCATATCTTTTTTGCTTAATAAAAGTTTTTCATAGTTATCAAACAATTGAAGTTTTTTTAAGATCTCTTGATGAATCTCATTTTTTAGTTTCATGTAAAATGAATTCGGCAGATCTACTTTTATAAAGTTTGCAACTAAAAACCCAAAGATATTGCTATATATGGAAGAATCCGTTCTTGGAGTTAGTGAAAATTTTTCATCAGCATGAAAGCATCTGTATAAAAAATTTGATGAAGAATTTATAGAGTCTTTTAAATCTTCTTTCATTTAATTCAATAAGGTAGAGACCAGCTCAAAATTAATTCAAAAGTTCCAGGACGAAAAAGTAAAAAGCAGGCGATAGGCACAAGTATAAATAAAGATTTACTAATGCTTATGTCTCCGACCTTATTTTCATAAAGTTGAAGGGACCTGATTAACAGAAAAGGATATAGAGATGCGATCATGCTAGAAATTCTAAAAGCAAACATTGCAACGTCGCTTAAAGAAACAAATGTTACCAAGGAAATAACTTCCAAAAGTAATAGTATTTCTATGAGTTTATCATTTGATTTAGATTGAAAATAATAAAAGCTTGAAATTAGGAGAATAACTGTATGGAAATACAAAAAAGATAAGCTGGAAACTTCATTCCCGTAACCCTCTTTTTCCCAACTTAAATATATTCCTATTCTTGGATCTATGGCGTTTAAATATTCTAAATTTGAACCAACTAAAATTATTACAAGGAATGACAATAAGATTAAAATAGACTTGTTAATTAATTTATAACTAAAAATCCAGCTGAAGAAATAAAAGCTCAATATAAGAGGGATTACTGTCAGGTGAATTGATGATGCAATAAGACCTATTATAAATTTTAAGTATTTCTTATCGTATGTAATGCTCAAAAGGAATAAAGAAAAAGCAAAAGCTGACCTTAGTTGAACTAAATCTCTTAAAACCATTAGGTGTAAAAAATAAAAAGTGATAAACAAGGCAAAATTAATAGAATTTTTGTTGCAAAATCTATGAAAAGCATAGATCGTTATCAAATTCATCGCCAAAAACATAAGAGCAAGGCTCAAATTCAGTGCATTGAAAATATAAATTAGTGATCTGTAACCAAAATCCGGAACATCAGATGGATTTTGATAAAAAGAATAAACGTAATTATCTAAATCTACTCCCTCAGACCTGAAGGATAATAAAGATAAGAAAAAGACAAAAAATAAGAAAAAAAAGGGATCTAACTTTTGTGGATAAACTTTATTCCTCGAGTTTATTGGAATAAATAATATGAAAACTATGGCTAGGAGATAATAAAGGTAAGCAGCCAATGTATTTCCTTAAATTTTATGCTTTTCTTTAATTAAAATCTCAGCCAATTTGAAGTCTGCTTCATTGTCAATGTCTATGCTCCTTGTTATCGGCACTTCAACTCCTAAGCAAGGATCTCCTAATATGCTGGCCTCATCAACGATCACAGATCTCTTAGATAGGTAAACAGCGCCGTTCCTTTTATATACTTTTGGCAATGACTGTCGAGGTCTCATATCTTCAAATCCTTGATCAATATAATTAACAAGTACGTTATTGTTAAGTAACCTTTTCATCTTAAAAGGGTGAATAGACGACTCACAAATTGTTGCGGCACTGACAAATTCTTTTTCAGAATTCAAAGAATAAATGCAGTTTAGGATATCCTCTGGTTCACAAAGGGGTGAAGTAGGTTGGAGAAGACATATTTGATCATATTTAATTTTTTTATCCTTTTCCATATATTCCAGAGCATGGTTCATAGCATCTATAGAAAGAGAATCGTCTCTACTATATCTGATTGGACGTCTAAAAGGAGCTATATCAGCTTGAATTGAATTTGCATGGTCAATAATTCTCTTATCGTCAGAGGAAACTACTATTTCAATATCAAAATTTGAATTGATTTTTATTTTGGCTTCAAGCGCCGCTTCAAGGATATATTGAAATAGAGGCTTTCTATTTATTTTTCTAAAATTCTTATTTGAAACTCCCTTTGAACCTTTTCTAGCTAATATTATAAAAAGAATTTTTAATTTACCCATTATCAATCATAAAGTTTATTTGATTCATCAAGTCAGCAGCGCCGGAAAAAGATACGTTGAAATTTATTTTTGCTTCATTTTTCAATAGAAAGTCCATATTTGTAACATCTAATCCCTCGACCATATAGAAGTCAGTGATTATTTTAGCATTGTGATTTGCTTCATTATCCTCTTTGTCATAAATAGGTATGAATGGTATGTTTCTTTCAAGGCAATCGGTGACAATTCCAAGACTAGGTCTTCCAATTACAAAATCAAACTTATCTAAATTTTTGAAATCTTTAGCTGACGAATAGGTTGTATCTTTTAATAGATTAGGATGCTCAAAATTTTCTAAAAGTTCATCTATCACTATTTCGCCATCATACTTTCCAAGATATTTGTCTATGTAACTTTTAAAAAGCCAAGGATAATTTTCTGTCCAAACTCCTTTGCCTTGAACAAATAGAATTCTATTATTTTTTCTAGATGCCGAATCTTTTTTATTTCCAAATAGACCTATTTGGGAAAAACTTTTCAAAGACCTTACATAAGATTTTGAAAAAATTGTACCTAAAGTTATAAATCTTTTTTTTGGCGAGTTGATATAATTGTAATTTTTATCATCAATAAATTTTGTGATCTCTTTGTGCCAGAAGAAATTAGCTAAAAGAATGCCGCTATCATTGAATTTGAAGACTTCTGGATAATTATCAGAAATTACAATACTTTCCTTTTCTAAATTTTCGGTAAAGTTGAATATTTCTAATGTTTCATTAGAAGTTTTATTCTGATAATCCGAAAACATTGGTAAATTTGGAATATTTTTAATTGTTATTTCTTTTGATATATTTAGTTTTAACCTTTTGCAATAACTCAAAATTGCATCTTCATTTGTGAAAATTGTTACATTAAATCGTTGAAGATCTATAGTATCTAAAATGGTATTTAATCTTCTAAAATGACCAAAACCATTAGGACAAACTATAAAACTTATCTTTAAAATCACTCCTTTATGAATTTTCCTACTGAATGAGATTTATAGGGTTTATATTTAAGAAAAATAAAATTTGAGATTTTATTTAATACTTCTAATGTCTTAACTCTTTGATCGAGAACAATAGTTGAGTTTGGTTTTAGTGAATCAGATTGAATTAAATTCAATATATCTGCATCAAAAGCTTTCTCTTCATCTTCAAAGGTCGTATGAGGCCCATCAATATAAGCAAAATCATATTTTCCTTCAGGAATACTTTGATAAAAACAACCAAAATATCCATCAAATAATTTCGTTTTTCTTGATGAAAGGATAGGATTTATATAATTTGATAAATCTTCGGGAATGATTTTTAAGAAATCTTTATAATAAAAATCAGATTCTTCCATGGTAGTTAAACAACCCTTTTCTCCTCCTGAGTGATCTATTTCTTTGAGAGCATATGCAATTACACAAGAAGAAATCCCAGATCCAAACTCAATTGGATCTTTAGGTTTATGTTTTTTCATTAGACTATATAAATTTAGGTAATCAGAATATGAACAACCTTTGGACCCACTGGTCTCAACAAGCTTTTGAGTGAGTCTATATATCTCTCCATTATTTATTTTTGAAAAACGATATTCATCATAATATCTATAAAATATTCTCAGCCAAAAATAAGGATTTAAATATCTGGGTTTAGCTTTATAGAAGAAATAAAACCTTAAAATTCTTAAGAGAGATCTAAGTTTTTTTACCATAGAAATTTAGGAGAAACTTAATTAGATTTTTCAATAAGTTCAGAGGAAATGAAATATAAAGAGATATATTTTTTTTTCTTCTAAATTTTCGATGTTCATGCATCCAATCTAAAAAAGAATTTTTTTCCTTTTCAAATGTAATTTCATCATTTGTATATTTTATTTTATTTTCAGCAATATTTTCCTTTTCAAGATATCCAAACATTCCGCAATTCACAGATGCATTTTTTAAAGGATCTAAATTTTCAAAAAAGACTGTTCTCAAATTTAAAGAATTTCCTAAGTTGCTTAGACTATTTTTTGTTAAAAGTTGATTATGAAAGTTATTTATACCCCTTGGATAGTGAAAATTAAGTTTATTAGCTGAAACATGATCGATTTCATTATAAAAAAATATCCTTCCATTTTTCTTAAGCAGAGAAACTAATGTTCTCAGAAAGTTTAAAGGATCATAAGAATGTGTAATTTGATGATTTATAAAGATTTCATCAAATTTTTTATCTTTATACGGGCTCTTGAAATCCCCTGGTGATAAAAGATTAGCATTCTCATAACCTTTGCTTTTTAAATATCTCAAATTAGATTCAAAATACTCGATAGGAAAAATATTTTCTTTTGGAATATGACTGAATAGTTTATCTAAAATTAAACCACACTCGGTTCTGAGCCATAGAATTTCAGAGCCTGAATTGAAAGTTATATTATTTTTATTTAATACATTAAAAAAATTTTTTGAAAAATTTTCATGAGTTTCCAGATATTCCTGAGGTGGCGGAAATTTGTTGTACCATCTTTTTTGGACGTCTGCAAAAAATTCCATTGAATACATACTTTCTTCATTTCTTCTATTTTTTGAGAATACAAGTAAACAGTTTTTGCATATTTGAAAATTACTCTTTTTGATAAGTGAAAAATCTACATTATGATATTTTTTGAGATTTTTTTTATCATTTGAAAAAATATCTAGATCATTGTCGAATTCTACATTCTGAAAAAGCTTGATAAAGCTTTTACTTTTACAGTTAGGGCATTCAAGAAGAGAATTTAATTTAATTTCCATGGTGATTGGAGTGTATTTTACATGATTAATGTCTAAAAAATTTCAAATGTTTTTTATAATCATTTGAATGAAATGAATAAAGTATTTCAAAAGCATTTCTTTTTATATTCTTAAATTTAATTTGATGTAGCTATCAATATAAATTTAGGAAAGAAAAACATTCAAAATATTGGTTTTAACTTGGATAAAAAATAGATCATTTTTATCAAGAGAGTGATTTTAATTTTTTTTAAATCTTTATGAAAAGATAACTTTAATAATAAGGTGTTTCACCTTGTTTATTTTGATTCCAGAGCAATACGTAATTAGCCCTTTTCCAAAATTAGCATACCTAGTCCAAATTTCTTTTTCCTTAATTTTTTGAACAAATAGAATAAGGAAGGTGAAAAATTATTCTTATTAATTTCAGACGCAGATCTATAAAGGTATCCTTTACTTTTTAAATTTAATTTATCAAAGAAATTTTGAAACTCTAGAAGGGGCTCAATAAATAGATATTTATCTGCCTTAATTTCTAAAATTTTTTTTATGGCTTTTGGAAAAACTTCCTCCATTTGCTCCATGGCAAGAGAAGTAAAAACTAGGGTATTACCAATCACAAAGCTTTCATCTAATCCTTCTGTTATATCTTTCTGAGTGAAAGTAAGATTATTTAAAGGGAATGATATTTTTGAATTATTATTAAGCGAAACAAATTTTGAAATATTTTCAACAATTGTTTTATTTTTTGAAGAGGCATAAGAATTTTCCACACCTTTATTCGTTAGCTCAAATCCTGAAAAGTTTTTATCAGGAAATCTGTTAGCTAAATAAATAAGATTAAAACCATTTCCTGAACCAATTTCAATTATATTTTGAAAATTACCTTTTTTAATTTGATCTTCAATGATTGTTAGGAAGATTGAGTTAAGCCACCATGTAGAAGTTGAAATGTTAGAGTCTTCAGTTATGTGTTCTTTGTAAGAACAGTTAAGGAAAAAAGAATCTAAATTTTTGAATTGTTTTTCTAAATTTTGTTTGTCCCAGATTAGGTCATATTCATCTTTAATATCTCTTTTTTTTCTTTTGAGAAAACCAGAGAAATATTTGAATAAAATTCTGAAGGAATAAATAAAGGATTTAAAATTAGACCTTCCTGGTATATGTTTTATTGGATTCAAATTGGAAACATTTTCTATTTTCGCAGAGGCAATTTCTCTAATCTTAAAATCGTTAAATTTGTATATCTTCATAAATTTAAAAAATTTAGGATGTGATTTTTTATCCTATGGAATTCATAATTTGGACCGCAGTGATAACTTATAAATTGACTTTTGTTCGTTATCTTCGAATTATTTGTAAGTATCTGATTTATATATTTTCCTAACTCTTTTTTATTTTTAGCATCCATGATTGAGCCAAAGGATAAAGATCTTTTATTATGAATTTGGTTTGCATCTATCCTGATATCTTGTCTTTGAGAATGACCATATTCTCTATAATCATAGCTAATATTTATAGTAGGAATATCATAATAAATTGATTCTATGTTCATTGTTGAGAAAATGCTTATAAATATTGATGATTTAAGGAAGGTGTCTCTAGATATTTGATCGTATTCTTCTGTAAGCAAAATATCATTTTTATTTTCATTAGGTAAAAGAATTTGGAAATTATGTTTTTGGGCAAGATTTTTAAGCTCTTGCATTTCTTGAAAACTATTATTGCCTAAATTTAAAGGATGAATTCTTATAAACAAATCAAATTTTATTTGATCTCTTATTTCTATGAGATCTTTAACTATCCTGACATTATCTTTATATGCTTTAGAGCTTTTAAGTGCCAACATAATTGTATTTTGAGTCTTAGAAAATTCAATTTTTTTAAATAAAGGACTTCCAACAATTAACATTTTATTTGAGCAAAATTCATAATTATTTATTACATCCTCTTTCATGGAATCTGACCAAATGTAAACAAAGTCTGGTTGAAAAATAGGAATGCCTTTAGTTGTAGGATTGTCCCAGCTCTGAATATAACTAAATACTTTTAAATTTTTCTTCAAAGCCCTTAATGCAACAATAGAAACTAAATTAGATTTCAAATTACCTACACTGAAAGTAAAAACTCCATCGATATTATCTAATTCTGGAATATATCTGCTTTCCAAATTTAAAAGCGAGATTATGAGTTTACGAGAGAATTTTCTAAAATATTGATATCTGCTTAATAAATAAATCAAGTACTTAAATATATATTTCTTAAGAAAATTCCAATTATAAGACTCAACTTGAAAAGTGTTGCTTACTGAGCTCAAATCTTTTCCAGAGGGAGCCACATACTTAAATAGTGATTTAAAAAACTTGAATATCTTTAATCTGGACTTCAAATGAAAGTTTGATTTTACTTCTTGTTCAAAATTTTCTTCTAACCTCGCTAATTCTTTCGAGCTCAAAAAAATGAATTCAGGAGCATTTGAATTCTTTAAACCTAAAGAGTTAAATAATCTATCAGAAAATATATTTTCTGAGATAACGAGAACTCTTCTGGAAGAATTAATCACTGATTTATTGATTGGAAATTACTCCCAATTGTAAACATGTCTTTTTATTCCATTTTCTGTGATTACTGAAGCAAATCTTCCTCTGTAGTAAAGACGATTTGAATATTCTTCATTGGACATTTCAAATGTTCTTTTACCCAAAAATTTTGAAGAGTACCCAAGCCTCTTAAGAATCTTTAATTGATCTTCTTTGCTTAATTTATAGAATTTAAATAAGTCTTTTATATCAGATGGATTGATTGAAACTTTTCCGTCTTTGGTTTGATCTTTAGGTAAAATTGTAAAGTGGCGTTCAATTAAAGATGCACCGTTATATATTGCTGCATAAGAAGCTAAATTAGGAATTTCCATAGTGCTTGAGTGATCACTATAACCTACTCTTTTAGAGAATTTTCTAAGATACTCAATTCTATTTAAATTTAGATGCTCCAAGGGAGTAGGATATCTTGTGACACAATGGAAGAAAGTTGCTTTCTTGCCCAAAATTTTACTTGCTTTTTCCACCTCTGAATCGAATGTTGCCCCAGTAGAAATATAAATTTTTTTAAAAAGATTTTTTAATGTTTCAAGCATAGAGAAACTTGCACAATCATAGCTAGCAACTTTTATTTCATCGAAACCAATATCATGTAATTCATGTGCATGCTGATGGGCAAAGCATGTTGTCAGAGGAGTAACTTTATAAGCTTCACACTCTTTAATAAATTTTTTGACCGTGGAGTGTTTAATTTCTAATTTTTTTAACCTTTTATATTCATCCTCGTAGGGCCTTTTAAAACAATTGATTCTTGAAACTTTATCCAAGCCACCATTTTCAAAAATTTTTCTATAAGTGATATTTTCAGAAAAAATGTGTTGAAGTTTTACATGAGTTGCTCCTGCTTCAACAGCTTCGTCAAGCATGCTAAAAAGTATTTTTTCTTTTCCATTATGATTCTGGCAGAGTTCAGTAATTAATTTCATTTTTGATTTAAGATTAATTCAAGATTTTTTTTAATTTTTTTCCAAATTTTTTTTCACCTTCTGTAGTCCAATGATCTGAATCAGTGAAAAATATAGTTTCGTTGTAAATATCAGATTCTGAATCAAATTCTAAAACATCTATTAAAGAAATATAATCTATTTGTTCTTTAAGAGATTCATTTTTTAAATACTCGTCAAGTAATTCAATTGATTTGTATTTTCTAATTTGAAGTTGCAAATCATTGAGATCGTGAAAAAGCCAATTTAAAGATCTAATATCTGTTATAGGTTGCACAATTGGACCCAAGACAACTATATTGTTTATTTCCTTAAGTTGTTCGTAAAGTCCATCAATTGGAAGGATTCTTTTAGTTTGAGACAATGTTTTTTAATTTAATAGGCTGAAAAGGATCTGTTCCGTGCAACCTGTTAATATTTCTGAAAGATACAATGAGCATCAATCTTGAACCGTCATTAGTAATTCTGGAACCAAAATGAAAATTCCTAAATGTATCAACGATGAATACCTTGCCTCTTTTACCCAAAAATTCCTTAACATTTGAAAATTTAGAGACCCTTTTTTCCCATTTTAAGGATTTATGAATTGGATTAATAAAACTTAACATTCTTGCTTTAAGAGATTGAGTAATGATAGAAAAAGGACCATCATCTGATGAATTCACGTCTGAGAAATAGATGAAAACTTTAAGAGTTTTAATTGAATTAAAGTCTCGGTGGAATAATTGAGATGATTGGTGCTTAGATCCTAGATTTAAACTTCTTACTAATTCTATAGACTCTAAATAATACGGCTCTGAAAAATAATTGGAAACTATTTTGTATAAAGTTTTATCATTTTTAAAAATAAGCTTGGATAAATCTATTGTTTTCTCTCTATTTAAGCTTTTATTATTCCAAAAAGATTTACTCGAATTATTGTCACCTAAATTACCTTCCTGATTAAAATATTTTTCATGTATTCGCTCTAAGAAATGTTCCTCATACTTTGTGTATTCTAAAAATCCATTCTTTTTAAGATTATGAAATAAAACTTTTTCCTTATTATTTAATTCCAAATGAACTTTTTTAAAACTTGACCTAAATAAATAGATAAATGTAAAAAAAAAGATTTTTATATTTATTTTTAACTCTTTTAAAAAGATTGATTTAATAAAAGTTAATTTATTAAGAATAAAATTCATTATGCCATTTTACAAATTCTTTAATGCCCTGATCTACCGAAATTTTAGGCTTAAAACCAGTCTTCAAAAAAAGTTTATGAACAGAGGAATGAGTTTTTTTGACGTCACCTTTTTGCATGGGAAGAAACTTGAATTTAGCCTTCTTACCAAGATTATTCTCTATTGATGTTATGAAATTCATAAGATTTACAGGCTTTCCTCTTCCAATATTATATATTTCATGGTCTTTATGATTTACGGTTAATAATTTAAATATCGCCTCAGTAATATCATCGATGTAGGTAAAATCTCTCAACATATTTCCAGAATTGAAAACTTCAATCTTTTTTCCTGATTTTATTGCTTCAATAAATTTAAAAAGAGCCATATCAGGACGTCCCCATGGCCCATAAACAGTAAAGAATCTTAAACCAACTATATTCATCTTGTATAAGTAAGAGTATGCAGATGCCATAAGTTCATTTGTTTTTTTTGAGACACCATAAATAGCAAGTGGATTATCTGTATTGTGTATTTCTTTGAAAGGCATTTTTTCATTAGAGCCGTAAATACTAGAACTCGATGCATAGAATAAAGTCTTCAAAGAATCATGAGATTTTAAAATCTCTAATAGGTTTAAGAATCCTTTAATGTTGTTTTCTATATAGGTAGAAGGATTTTCTATCGAGTACCTAACACCTGCTTGAGCAGCAAGGTTTACAACATATTCAAACGAATTATTGATCATAAGATCCTCTAGTTTTTTGACTTGAAGAAGATCAACCTTATAAAAATAGAAATTTTTATATTTTTTTAAATTTTTTATTCTTTCTTTTTTGAGGCGAGCGTCATAGTAATCATTAAGGTTATCTATACCTACAACAATGAAATTTTTTTTCAGCAACTTTTCAGAAAGATGCATTCCAATAAATCCAGCAGCACCAGTTATGAGAACTTTTTTTCTATTTCCTGCCATAACCTTTGTTTAGAGCCACAATAAAGAATTACACACGATGTTTTCATAATGAAATTGCTTATGATTTTCTGACGTAATGTCTATACAAAATGTAAAATAAGCTTAAGAAAAGGCCAAGAAAAAGGCCGTATCCCACATGAACGTATCGATTGGGAGAAATCCTTTTTTTTTCTATGATGGCAGGACTTACTTCTTTCAGTGCATAGTCTTGATTAACATTTACAATTGCAATTTTTTTGTATTCAGACTCGATAAGTGAAAATAATAATCTTTTTACATCTGTATCGTTTGCCAATTTAGCTTCGCCATAAAGATACTCAATATATCTTTCCGAGTTTAAAAGTATTTTGGTCCTTTCATATTCATTAAATGTTTTAAAGATGAAATCAGTCATTTGCTTTGATAATTCTGGAGAAGAGCTTTTGTAACCTAGCTCAAGGAAGGAAGTATTAGTTTTTTTTGCAACATGAAGATTACCAAAAAAAGTTTCGTATGCATTGTAAAATTTATCCGGAATATTTATGTTCAAATTTATCCCTTTTTCAAAATTAAAATCCTTTTTTTCTAAAGTTGGCATTAATTCATAGTTATCTACCAAAATAGCTTCAATCACTTCATCATCGATTGCAAAAAAATTAAAATAAGCTATTGACTCTAATTTAGCTAAAAGTTCTTTGTCTGAAGATTGCACATTTTGAGATATTCCGAGAAACGCCAAGGCTTGAGAATTTTGGTTCAGTTGTTCTTCAGAATCACCTATTTCTACTAAAGCAGTTGAGAGGTATATATTTTCTCTTGTGTATGAATAAAAAATAGAAACTGAAATAAAACAAAAAACTACAAGAATAATGAAATTTTTATTAAGCCAATATAGCTTAAATAATGAAAATAAGTTTAATCCTTCTTCAGAGGAAATAATTTGTTCATTATCTTTTAAAAACTTCATTTATAGTTTTCCTAAAGTAGAGTAAAAAAAGTTTTTATCGTCATAATTTTTTAAATTTGTTTTTTGTCCCCAACCATCATATAAAAGTTTCTTTGATTTTTTTTGAAGCCAGTCTAAAAGAACAATATCAGAATTTTTCTCATGATTATTTAAAATAAATATGGCGTCAACTTTTTTAATGGAAATTAAATTTTTAAATCCTAATTGGTTTATTTTTTTTGAGTCAATCTCAAAATCTTTTACCCATAGTTTTTTTACTTTATTTTGAATCAAATTACAAAAATCAACTCCAGTTGAAAATCTGTAATCATCTGTTTTTGGAAATCCTTTAAATGCTATTCCGATAACCAGTATGTTTAAATCAGATAATTTTAAGTTGTTTCTTTTGGAGAATTTGATTAATGATCTGTAAGGCGATTTTGCAGCATGTTCATTTATTTCTCTGGCAAAACACCCAGACTTAGGTTTCGAACTTAGTTTTTTAGAAGGATTAGAATAAATAATTGGATCTTTTGTTAAACAGTATCCCCCGACACCTGGAGATGGTAAAGCTATAGTTGACCTGGGATATTCGTAATTTACTTGTTCAATTAATCTCTTTGAATCAACTTGTAAATCTTCACATATATTTGATATTTCATTTGCAAAAGCAAAACTTAAATCTCTGTAGGTGTTACAAGCTAATTTTGATAATTCTGCAGCTTCAATGGAATCCATCAAGACTAAGTTATCAAAAACAAGGTTAAGAAAAGTCCTTGAAATTTCATTACAATTTTTAGAAAAGCCACTGAAAAGCTGAGGTAAGGTTTTCAATTCGTCTAATGCATTACCTTCTATTGTTCTCTCAGGAGCAAAACAATATGACCAATCAACACCACATTTCAAACTGGATTTTTTTTCTAGATAAGGAATTATTGATGATAAAGAAGAGCCAAGAGGAATAGTTGACCTCATCACTACTACGGAATTATTTAATCCCGCGTAAACGATACTATCTAATACTTCATAAATATGGCTGAGATCAGGTTTATTTTTATTTGTTAATGGGGTTCCTGCTGTAACAATATAATAAGAAGATTTCTTTAATTCATTTGAAAAGATAAGTCTTTTTTCTTTGGAATTGATTTTAATATTTTCTTGCAAATGAGGCTCATAAAAGTGGGGTTTACCTCGTTTAAGATCGCCAATCATTTTTTTATTTTTATCTATTGCACGAACTTTAAAATCTTTACTTGCAATATGACATGCAACTGTTAGGCCAACAAACCCCATGCCTATTACAGAGACAATGGTTTCTTGACCAACATCGGAATTGAATATCTCCTTATAGGATATTGCACCAATAATTTTTTTATTTTCATTTGTTATAAAAATATCTTGAATATTTCTCTTTCTTTTTCTTAAGTTTTCTTTCAACAAGTCAAATTCTCTATTTTTAAGCTGTTTAATAGTCAAAAAAGCAGGATTTTTATTCATGCAAAGCTTAATAGACTTATCCATGGAATCATTTTCTGCAAAATATCTTCTCAAGTCGCCATCAGTTAAAGCTCCTATAAGCTTTTTATTTTTATCAATAATTGCAAAAAAATTAGGTATGAAATTAGATTTAGAATTTCTTTTTATTCTTTTAAGAGAATCTCTTAAAGTCGAATTATCTTTTATTGTAAGTACTTTTTTCACAAACTATGTATCTGAAACTGCTCTACCCTTTAATTTTTCCCAGTCTCTTTCAGGTCTAACTTCAAGGTTTGTTTGCCAAGATCCTTCGACAACGTTCAAGTTCACCCCTATTTCCTTTGAAAAATGAATTAAAGCTTGTACGTCTTTAGGAAAACACGATCCACCGTAACCTTTTTTTCCATCAGGTCCCGGAACTTGGCAGTGAGAATGGCCAACTCTTCCATCTCTTAAAAAACCATCTACAACAGTATCCCAGTCTGCATTGACTTTATCAGAAATTAACTTCATCTCGTTTAAAAATGAAACCTTGGTTGCGAAATAAATGTTTGCCACATACTTGATAAGTTCAGCAGAAGAAAAGTCTGTTTCAATTATAGGCATAGACTCACCAAATCGTTGTTTAAAAAGTTTTGCTACTTCCTTCGTATTATCTTTTTTTCCTCCTAAAATAAATCTTGTTTGATTTATAAAATCAAATTTTGCACTTCTCTCTGTTAAGAATTCAGGATTGAAAACTAATCTAAGTTCAGGATATTTTTTTTGATAATTTCCTGTTGTTCCGGGAACTACGGTTGACCTTAATAGAACAATTGGATTATTTTTTGTTTTTGTAAGCTCAAGACTTATCTCTTTTAAGCAATTATCAATAATTGAGAGATCAATTGATCCATCAACTCTAGATGGAGTTGGAACCGAAATAAAAATAACCTCTGACGAAGCAATTACTTCTTCTAAGGAGTTTTCGGATTTTTTTGAATCCTTATCAAAAATAAAAATATTATAGTCAACTCCGCAACCGTGTCCAAAACCAAAAGCAACTGCCGAACCTACAAATCCCCTTCCTATAATTCCTATATTTTTTATCATCTTTTTCTGCATCTAATAAATCAAACGGAATATTAACATTTGTATAAAAGTTTTCACGCAAATCTAGTCTGTAAAAAATAAATTTTTTAACTATAAAAATAATATAATGCGTCTTTTATGAATGTTTGGAAAAGAATTATCTCATCCAGTGTTATCTATTTGGGTGTAAGATTTTCATTTGGCATCTTATCTAATTTCATTTTTTACTTTATTTTTAGCCCCACTGCTTTACTTTTGATCAAAAGAGCTGAATTATTTCTAAGACTTCCAGTTATTCTCAATTTTGGAGCTTCCAAATACATAGCTACTCAAGGAATAAAAGGCGAATTAGATAAAAGCTTAATTTCAAATTTTTTAATATTAAAAATTACAACTTACTCAGTCTTAGTTTTATCCTTATTTTTTTATCAAGATTTAAATCTAAGAATTATTGATTACGTTCTTTTAGGAGTATTGCTGTTTCTCGGAATTCTTGCAAATTATTTCAATAATCTCTCATATCTTCAGGACAAAATTCATTATTTAATTGATGCTCAATCTATAATTACAGTCTTTAGTCCAGCTTTTGTTTATGGATTTGGATCATTTTTTGATTTTAGCGGTTGGATAACCTATTCGATAATATTTCAGATTATAAATCTTTTATACCTGTTTAGAGTTGCTAAAAAGGAATTTTTTCTAATTGATTTAAAATTATTCTCTGTAAAAAAGTTGTATCAAATTTTAAGAAATTCTTTTTTCCTTGATTTAAATTCTAGACTATCAGCATTTTTTGAGATTTTTATCTTTTTCTTTTTAACAAACTTTATTTCTGTAACCGAAAGCGCAATTTTAGTTTTTATCACTAGAACCTCGGATTCAATAGTAAAGCTATCGGGGAATACGATAAATAAGAAAATAAGCCACTCAATAGTTTCTTTAACTAAGAATAAGTTTGAACTAGCTGACCTTAAAAATTCTCTTGGTTTTCAGTCAATTGGATACTTCTTTGTTTCCATAACCATTTCTATTGTTTATGGCTTATTCGTGTTCTTTTTTATTGAGAATTTTAAAGATTATTCTCACCTTGTTCTTCTCTCAGGACTAATGAGTTATCTTAGATTGATGAACCAAAATATAATTTTATTTTTGTTTGCTAGAAACCTTTTTCAAGATATTAGAAATTTATTCTTTTTTTGTTTTTTTATCTATATGGTTAATGTATTTTTTCTTGTTTTTCTTGGAAATGAAGTTAATTTTTATCATATATGCTACTCCCTTGTGGTCATCTCACTATTTAAATTAATTATTTCATTTGTATTTTTAGTTAAGGCCTTAAATTCAATTAATATTTTGAATAATCTTCTTCCATCATTTTTCCTGATTATAGGCTTGTGTTCTTTATCTCTTTTCGAACATGAAATTTTAAATATTAATCTTTACTATTTTTCTTTATTTTTTTTGATGTTAGGTATTTTCATGATTAAAAGTTTCTTTTCAGATTCATTAAACTTTATAAGGATGATTAAAAATACTCTTTTAAAAGAAGATGCTTAGTTTTAAAAGACTTTTTTATAGGTTATTTTCAAAAATCTATGAAATTTTAAATAGATATTTTAAGGTGGTCTCTCTCTTTTATTGGTCAGAATTCTATAATAAAAATTCTAACTATAATTTTGGAGATGCCTTTTCTCCAATAATAGTTGATTTTATTTCGAAAAAAAATGTAAGAACTAATTTACCTGACATAAATGATAGATATCTTTCAAAACTTATTTTTCTAAATTTAAAAAAATTTTCAACTAATAAAACTGGAAGAATAGTTGGTCTTGGATCTATTTTACATCTTGCAAACAATAGAGATGTTATATGGGGAACTGGAATAATCCCTATGAGAGTGAAAGCAAATTTTCCAGCAAATCTCGATGTTAGGGCTGTAAGGGGCCCTCTTACAAGAGGTTTCTTGCTTGAGAAAAAAATTAAATGTCCAGAAGTTTACGGAGATCCGGGAATTTTTTGTAAAAATGTCTATCAAGACTTATTAAAAGAAAATTTTAAAAAGAGGGAATTAGGAATAATTACCCAATGGAGAGATGCTGGGCATAAAGATTTCAAAAATTTTGAGACTTTAGATTCAAGGAACTTCCCGCTTGAAATAGCTAAATTCATAATCAGCTCCGAATTTATAATTTCTACTTCTTTGCATGGGATAATATTTTCAGAAAGCCTTGGAGTTCCATGCAGATGGCTTTTTAGTGAGGAATACATGTCAGGAATCTATGAGTCCTCATTTAAATATGAAGACTATTTTCAAGGCACGGGTAGAATGAAAGAATCCTCAGGCTCTTCGATAAGTGAATGCATAAATTTAGGCTCCCACAAAGTTTTTAATATTGAGGTTTATAAGGATAATCTAATGAAAAGTTTTCCATCAGATTTGATTAATTAAATAACCCCCAAAATTCCTCAAAATTTTCATTAAATGATTTTGAATTCTCTATAGCTTTATTCTTAATTTCATTTAAATACTCTTTATCTGATAATTTATTCAAAAGTTCATTAAGTGATTCGGTATCCTCATAAATAATGGCGCTACCCTTTATTTCATCCGGAATAGGTTGATGTGAAGGTAAAATCAGAGGCTTGCCATATCTAATTGCGTCGAAAAGTGCGCCAAGATTTCTATCTATGGCTCTTTGTCTATTTTTTAATTTTTTAATAGGAGCAAAAAGAATATCGCAACTTTCTATCTCTTCATTAAATTTATCAGTAGGAATAAAATTATCATTATTCAAAAAATTTTGAATATAGCCCTTTTCCTCGATTTTTATTGCAGAAAGGAATGAATTTTTGTCGTAAGGTCTTCCCAGAAAATTAATATCGAGATGAGCAAATTTTTCCAGCTCTGTTATCCAATTATAGTCTCTTCTTCTTAAATCAACCCTCCCAGGAATTATTATTTTGATTATCCTATTTCTTTTATCTTTTTGAGGTGTTTTAGAATTAAAAGTTGCATTTGGAGCAAAATAAACTTCCTTATCTGTCTCTTTTTCTAGTTCTTTTTTTACAAGGGAAGAGAAAACAAAAAATCCCTTTGAATGATCCAATAACTTTTTCCATAGTAATCGATCAACTTTTTGGAGAAAGGTAAAGGGAGAGTGATATTTAAATCCAATAACGAAATGAGTTGTGATGTAAATTTTCTTATGCCTTAACTTGAAATAAAAAAAGAAAAATCTTATCAATAAATATAAAGCTTCTTTAAAATATTCTTTTTTTGATTTCTTTAGAAATTTCAATTGAAATACTCTATCTGCGACTACTACGCTTTCAAATTCAATTAAAAATAGTTTTAAGAAATTTAAAATAGAAAAATGTAAAAAATAAATTTTGGGGTTTACATTTAAAGAAGATTCAATTGATTTCTCAGGTGCAAATAATGCAATCCTTTTATCCAAGTTTTTAAAATATGGCTCAACACTTGTCCAATGAATTGATTTTGGTTCTAGAATTAGAATATCAAATTTTTTTTTCAAAGTAATCCAGGGCTCTTTTAATTCCATCTTCAAAAGAAATTTTGGGTTTAAATTTCATCTCGAGTTGAAGGGTTGTATCTCCTCCTCTAGCAAAAACTCCTTCAGGCTTGCTCGATGTTCCTGAAACTTCAGGATTAAACCCAGCTAGATTTGAAGCTAGAGAGGCAAATTCTTTGAAGCTTGTTAATTTTCCAGTGGAAAGGTTTACTGCGTCATTAGGCTCCATAATTCCCATCATTGAAAAAATTCCATCTATACAATCATCAATGTGAATAAAATCTCTCATTTGGTATCCTGACCCCCAGACTTTGATACTTTTAGATCCTTTTTGCTCCAAAACCCTTTTGCAGATGCTAGGAAAAGGATAGCTTAGATCCTGATCTTCTCCATATCCAGAAAATGGCCTGAAAATGACTGATTTTATTCCATGTTTTTCATATGCAAGTTTAGAAAGATATTCATGAGTCAATTTTGCCCATCCATATGATAAATCCGGCATTCCAATATCTCCTGATAAATCAATATCATCTTCTTTGAGTAATCTATAGTTATCATAGGTTTGCAGATTAATTGGATAAGCTGCGCTAGAGCTGAAACATATCGAATTATCAGGTCTTGAACTAGCGGCCCATTGCCAAAAATGAGAATCTATTGATAAATCGTCAGCTACAGATAGAGGGAAGTCTTCAATCATCAGTCTCCCTCCAACCATAGCAGCAGCATGAAAAACGTTGTCATATTTTTCATTCATATTAGCTATAAAAAATTCTCTACAATCAACTTTATAAAAATTAAATGCTGAAAAATCTCTTGGATCAAAATCAAACCATTTATCAAGTTCTAATCCTCCAGTAAGAGGAATAATTGGATCAACACAATCAACCTCAAACCCCTCTTCAAGACTTCTTTTAACTAGGTGACGCCCCACAAAACCTGCACCCCCAGTAATTAAAACTCTCATGATAATTTATTTATTAAAAATAGCTGGTTGGACATCATTTTCTTTAACGAGCTCAAGTATATGAAGATATATTTTATTTATTTCGCTTTCGTAATCTGAGGAATTTACCTCATGAGCTCCCTTTCTTCCTAAGACCTTTGAATAAAAATCTACTCCTAAGCAGAGGGTTTTTACAACATTTATCATTTTAAGTATTTTCAGTTCTGCATTGGAGCTTACAAGATCTTTTGAGAGAGCTTGTCTAATATGTTGATAAAGATTTTGAAATGAATCTAGTTTAGTTACTAATTGGTCATCAAATATATTTGCAAGAGTTGAGCCTATTGTTATGACTGGAATATTCTTCATCAGAGCATCAATTGAAACGGAACTGCCTAAAGTTACAACAAGATTAGTATATTTTAGATATTTATTTACATTATGAGAAGGATCAACAATTAGTGTGTTACCTAATTGAATTATTTCATTTAAAAAGTTTGATTTTCTTCTTCCAATCATCAAAGGATGCTCTTTCACTAAAAGCTTGCATCCAATGGGTAGGGATAGAGATATTTTCTTTATAACGTCTAACTGATCTGAGTTTGGTGCAGAATATGACAAAAGTTGAACTTCTGGTTCGTAATGCAAAGGAAAAAGGATATAAGTAGTTTTATTATCTAAATCTTTAGGGCTAACGAAATTGAAATTATAAGTTTGATAAATTTTTCTGAGGGGCTGTATCAATTTTTTGTTAATTTGTTGCATTAACAAATTTGGAGAAGATGAATCTTTGGATGTTAAATTTTGGTAAGTGTTGCGTATTTGTTTAATCAATTTAAATTTAATTCTAAAATCAACCTTTTCCACTCCCTCGTATTTTCTGAATTCTTTGTTTTCGTTAATTTGATCTTTTTCCCATTCAAGAAATTCATCTAAATTTTCATCTAAATCATACTTTTTTTGTATTCTTAAGGGTGGATCAAAAATTGAGCTTTCAAAAAAGAAATAGTTTTCTATTCTCGAGGGTCTTAAATTTAGGTAATTTATATTTTTGACATTAGAAAAATAAGCTAAAAGAAAGTCAAAAATTGTGTTCATCAAAAATCCGTAACATAAATCTGGATTAATTCTTTCAAAAAGAACATCAACTTTTTGGCATGCATCGGCCAACATAGATAATTTTTCTTGGTGGGAAAGGTTGGATTTTTTATAAGAGTGTGAAAACTGTGCGCTGGGATGGAAAATAATGCGTCTATCGTAATTAATTCCGTTCATTAAATTTATTGAAGGGTTAAGAGACTGATATTTATCAATAAGATCGAGGCTTTTTTTGTAATTGAAATCTCTAGAAAGGCTCCAGTCACCAAAGAAATTTTTTTGCATTATTCTCTTTTCTTTTAACAAGTTAAGAGAATATTTATGATCTGATAGAAGAATTCCAATGTTATCTTTTGATGTGATTTTACTAGCAACATCAAAAAAGGGCTTTATTGCAAGAGACTGAGCTGAAAAAATTATATTCAAAATTTAATTAAACATGGTTATGTTTGCGTATACTACAACAAATTTAAAAAATTAAGGAAATGGCTTTTTTAGAGAAAAAGGTTTTTGCCCTAATCCCTGCTAGAAAAGGATCAAAGGGCATAAAAGATAAAAATGTCTTCATGATTAAAGGTAAGCCCTTAATTGAACATACTCTAGTTTCTGCTTTGAAAAGTAAATTTATTGATGAAATATTTGTTTCAACTAATTGCAAAAAAGTTAAAAAAATAACAAATAAATATGATGATATTTTGTTTATAGATAGACCGGAGAAATATTGCAAAGATAATTCCCCTGCCAAAGATGTTGTGAATCACTTTATTTACGAAATTGAGAAAGATTTCAAAAAAGATTTTATTATTATCTATCTTCAGCCAACCTCTCCCTTGAGAACATATAAACATATCAATGAATGCTTTGAAGCAATGAAACAATTTAATAAGTTATCATTAGTTAGTGTTGTAAAGTCAAAGGAAATTCCTTTTAAAAGCTTTAAATTAAATAAAAAAGGTCTCCTTAAATCCCTATTCAATGAAGAAAAGACTAACTATAGACGTCAGGATCTACCATCAACTTTTCAAGCTAATGGAGCTATTTATATATTCACTAAAAACAATTTCAAAAGAAAAAAGATATTTCCTTCCAATAATTCTTTGCCATATATAATGTCTTATGAAGATAGCATTGATATCGATCTAATAAAAGATATCAAGAAAGCTGAAAGCTATATTTAATAAAAATGAATAGAGAAATTATTATATCTAATAGAAAGATAGGTTTAAGTCATAACCCGATTGTAATTGCTGAAATTGGAATAAATCACGGTGGAAGTTTAGAAGTTGCAAAAAATATGGCAAAAAAAGCCATTGATTCTGGTGTTGATGTTGTAAAACATCAAACCCACATAGTAGAGGATGAGATGTCCTCTCAAGCCAAGAAGGAAAAGATTTCATATATTGGAAAGAGCATATATGAATTGATGGAAGATTGTGCATTAAGTCAAGATGAAGAAATCGAACTTAAGAAATTTGTTGAAGATAAAGGATGTATCTACATGAGTACACCATTCTCTAGGGCAGCTTCAAATTTTTTAAACGAAATTGATGTGCCGGCTTTTAAGATAGGATCTGGGGAATGCAATAATTACCCTTTGATAAAACATATATGTTCATTTGGTAAGCCTATTATTTTAAGTACTGGCATGAATGACATTGATTCGGTAAAGATCAGTGTAAATATCATGGAATCGTTTAATATTGATTATGCCTTGCTACATACTACTAATATCTATCCAACTCCTCATCATTTGGTGAGGTTGGGTTCGATAAAAGAGCTTTATGATAATTTTCCAAGAGCTGTTATAGGACTTTCAGATCATACTACTGATAACTTAGCTTGTTTTGGTGGAGTTGCTCTAGGTGCATCAATTTTAGAGAGGCATTTTACTGATGATATGAAGAGAGAAGGTCCAGATATAGAGAACTCAATGGATCCTAAAGCTGCAAAAGAACTTGTTGAAGGATCAAAAAAATTAGCATTAGCAAGAGGAGGAAAAAAAGGTCCTATAGAAGAAGAAAAAGATGTCATAAATTTTGCATATGCATCTGTTGTTTCTATTAGAGATATAAAAAAAGGTGAAGTTTTTGATATGAATAATATATGGGTTAAAAGGCCAGGAGATGGGCCTTTTTTTGCGAAAGATTTTGAAAGTATTTTAGGAAAAAAAGCTGTTAGAGATATCAAAAAGGACCAGCATATTCAAAAGGAAGATCTTCAGTGAGAAAGAAGAAAGTCTGTTGCATTACAGGAACAAGGGCAGATTATCCAAGAGTTAAGTCAGTCTTAAAACTCATAAAAAAAAATAAAAATTTAGATCTTCAAATTATCGTAACAGGATCCCACTTATTGAAATCTCATGGTTTTTCCTACAAAGAAATTTTAAATGATGGATTCAAAATTAATAAAAAGGTAAAAATGTATGATGGTGACTATGACTCACCTCTGGGCATGACTCTTGCAACAGCTAAATGTACTGCTGGAATAGCAGATGCTCTGGATAGCTTAAAACCTGATGTTGTATTATTAACTGTTGATAGAGTAGAAACTCTTTCCGCAGCAACTGCAGCAAGTCTTATGAACTTTCCTATATTTCACATTCAAGGTGGAGAGGTAACTGGAACTATTGATGAATCAATCAGACATGCGGTGACAAAGCTATCCCATTTTCATTTTCCAGCGACTTCAGATGCAAAAAAAAGAATTATAAAAATGGGAGAGCCAAAAAAATATGTAAAAAAGGTTGGATGTCCTTATATAGATGAAATAAATAATTTAAAACTAACCTCTAAAAAGGAACTTCGTAGAAAATATAAATTACCTTTTGATAGGAGGTTTTGTATTTTTACTCAACACCCAGTTACAACTGAGTATGGTGAAGAGTCATATCAAATATTAGAAACTTTAAAAGCTTTAGATGATTTTAATGACTTCAATGTTATTAATTTATCATCTAATCCTGATGCTGGTGGCAAGAGAATTTCAAGATTACTAGAGGATAATAAAAAGTTTACCTTCATCCCAAATATGGACAGTAAAGATTTTTTGAGTCTAATGAAATATGCTACCTTTATGATAGGAAATTCTTCAGCTGGAATAAGAGAGGCTCCTAGTTTTGGACTACCAGCAATAAATATTGGAACTAGACAGAATGGAAGATTGAGAGCATCTAATGTTTTGGATGTAAAACACGATAGATATGAGATAAAAAAAGCTATACAAAAGGTTTTAAATGACAAAAAATTTCTTCTCAAAATGAAAAATTTAAAAAATCCTTACGGAGATGGAAAAGCTGCAAAAAAAATAGTTAAGTTTATTGAAGAAACAAAAATTACAAGGCAATTTATTCAAAAAAGGATTGTAGATGTCGAGTAACGTAAAAAAAATACTTGTAACAGGAGGAGCCGGCTGTATTGGGGTGCCAGTTTGCAATGAATTAGTCCGAAGAAAAAAAGAAGTTATCCTCTATGATCTATCTGAGCAGATTAACCTGACAAGACCATATTTAAACAAAAATATTAAACTTTTTTCTGGTTCAATAATGGATAAAACATCTCTGAGAGATGCAATAAAAGAATGCGATGGAGTAATTCACTTAGCAGCTCACTTAGGCGTACAAAGAACTGAGAAAAACAAATTAAGATGTTTAGAAATAAATATTGAAGGAACAAAAAATTTACTTGATCTTATTGCAAATAATAAAAACACAAAAAAAGTAGTTTTTGCTTCATCTTCCGAAGTTTACGGAGAGCCGATAAAGAATCCCATTGAAGAAACCGACATTACACAAGGGAAAACTTTATACGCTGTGAGCAAACTTGCTGGTGAAGAGCTAGTAAAAGCATACCAATATGAATATAAATCATTTAATTTTAGTATATTAAGATACTTTAATACTTATGGGCCCTTCCAAGTGGCACAGTTTGTAATTCCTAAATTTATTTTTAGAGTTCAAAGAAATTTACCTCCTATAATTAATGGAGATGGAAGCCAAGAAAGGTCTTATAATTTTTCACAAGACACCGCTTTAGCTACGGTTGATGCCCTTTTTTCATCTAAATCAAATAATAAAATACTCAATATTGGAAATAGTTCTGAGCCGATTAACCTCATTGACCTGGCAAATCTAATAATAAAAAAATGCGGGAAAGAAAACAAAATATTTCCCTCTATGAATAAAAATTTCTCTAATACAGATAGAAAAGATTCTAGAGAGATAAATTATAGATATTGTGATACATCTTTAGCCGAAAGAATCCTTGACTACAAAGTTAGAACAAAGCTCGAGAAAGGTATAGAAAAAGTTATTGAGACAAATGTCATACCAGAGACTTGGAATACATCCGAAAAAGATTATCTTATTGATACTTAAGTGGTACCCGGGGCCGGACTTGAACCGGCACGAAGTTGCCTTCGAGGG
>CESW01148183.1_pt1 | contig 28917 bp, 28 predicted proteins | sample 531171 | NCBI WGS metagenome assembly CESW01 (sample SAMEA2621859, study PRJEB7988) | marine metagenome | biome: marine biome (ENVO:00000447); feature: surface water layer (ENVO:00002042); material: "saline water (ENVO:00002010), including plankton (ENVO:xxxxxxxx)" | depth 5 m
AAAATGCCCAAACTCCAAGGTTGGCACCAAATGTCTCGGGAATCCTGCGAATAACAACACCCCATTTTGACTTGGTTATATGATGGAACATAACCATAAAGACTGAGGCTATTGCAATGCCGGTAAAAAAAGTAAAGCTAACCAAGTATGAAAAGAAGAATTGATTTGCATCGTTAAAGTAACCATATGCGCTAATTAGTAATCCGATAATTCCAATACCAAATAGTATTTGAGGTAGTTTAGAATCGGCTGAAAGTTGAAGATTGTCGGTAATCGTAGGCTGATGACTCATAAGTATTTCTACCTTTTAATTATCACTTAAACTTTTTATATATTCTATTAAAGACTGCAAATCATTCTTCGATAATGCGCCGTAAGCATCAGCCATAAGCGGATCATATCCGTCAACAATTTTTGCATAAGGATTAACAATAGACTCGATAAGATACTCATCTTCTTTGATCACATTTATTATTTCTCCATCTTCAGTGGTTACCTCTCCTTCACTACCATATAAGTTTTTCCAAGAGGGGCCAATTATGGCAGTCCCATCAGAAGAGTGACAGGTTTGGCATGCATACATAGTTGATATTTCCATTCCCCGTTCAACTGTTGCAACGATTTCGACTTGATTTGCTTCTTTTTCAGCACGTGCTTCAGCAATAATCTTTTGTTCAGCTTCAAATTCATTTTCCAATTTGTCTACATCTACTCCGGCAGCTATCAGATCATCTCGTTTAGCATTTTGGGAGGCTTGTAAAGCTCTAATATAAGCAACAATTGCCCAACGATCCTCTACAGGTACTTGATGACGATAGGAAGGCATACTTCGAACACCATTATAAATCGCTGAATAAATTTCTCCATCAGGCGCTTCACGTAAACGATCTTGATGAAAGGTTGGGGCAGGAACGTAACCATATCTACCTGTCATAATTATGCCCTGTCCGTCTCCTGCATTTCCGTGGCATGGTGCACAATATATTTCATATCTCTCTTTACCTCTATAGATAATAGACTTAGTTAGATCAATTGGTATTTTTGCCACCCAGTCACCACTAATTTCAACACCTTCATAGTAATTTTTGTCAAGACGGCTTAATCCCCTAGCCACAGTACCAGCTACTGGCATTCGCATTGAGCGTTTATCATCAAAAAATTCATTTATCTCTTGTGCTTCCTTACGATCTTGTTGATCCATATTAAGATTAGGATGTATTGGTGTTTTTTCAGATTTCATTCCGCGACATCCTAATAATGATAGACTAATCAATAAAAATAGAATAGAATTAAATTTAATGTAAGGAATGGCCTTATTCATATACTTCCTCAATGTATGAAGCACCTGCATTTTTAAATAAATCCAGTACTATATCAGTATGAAACTTACTATCGCTCGCCTCAATACAAATAAAAAATTTATCATCAGTAGAATTTTTAAATCGTTCTATATTAAATAAAGGGTGATTGAATCGTGGTAATCCATTTAAAAAAAACATTCCAAATACTGTACCAAATGCTGAGAGTAGAATAGTTAATTCAAAGGTCACAGGAACCCATGCTGGCACGTTAAAAAAAGGTTTGCCACCAATGTTTAGAGGGTAGTCTATGACTGACATGAAATACATCATTGCTAAGGCACCACAAAAACCTAAAATACCGTGACCTAAAACAATCCAACCCAATTTAGATTTCTTCAATTTCATAGCTTTATCAATGCCATGAATAGGAAAAGGACTATATGTGTCAAACTTATCATATCCTAATTCAACCACTTCTTTAGAAATATCAATTAGCTCTTTTGGGTTGTCAAATTCAGCTAAAATTCCATATAAGTTTCTTTGTTCCATTATAATAGTTTGTACTAATTAGGCATTTTTTGGTTTAACAAAAAAAGCTGGTTCTAAAGTCTTACTTTTTGGTTCATCTTGTATTGTAATCTTTTCGTTATCTTGATCTATGCTTATATTATCTGTTGAATTTATAATTTTAACATAACTTTGTATTTTTTCTTTTGGTGGTATATACTTACCGTTATTGTCATAATTATGAGGGTCAGCCTGGGGCATTACAGCCTTTATTTCTGCGATAGCTATCATAGGTAGAAATCGCAGAAATAAAAGGAACATCGTTCCAAAAAGACCAAATGTTCCCACATAGGTGATTACATCCCAGATAGTTGGTGAATAGTAGTCCCAGGATGAGGGTAAATAATCTGTTGCAAGTGAGGATACGGTTATAACAAACCTTTCGAACCACATTCCAATATTTACTACTATTGATATAAAAAAAGTGAACTTTACATTTGTACGAAGTTTTTTACTCCAGAAAAATTGTGGAGAAATAACATTACAACCCATCATAATCCAATATGCCCATGCATATGGGCCTGTGGCGCGCAAAATAAAAATAGCTTTTTCGTATTCTACGCCACTATACCAAGCAATAAAAAATTCCATTAGATAAGCAAAACCAACCATTGAACCAGTTACCATAATGATGATGTTCATTTTCTCCATATGATCATCAGTCATAATATCTTTCATACCATAAACTTCTCTAGTAATTATCATAAGAGTGAGAACCATAGCGAATCCTGAAAAGATCGCTCCTGCCACAAAATATGGGGGAAATATAGTAGTATGCCAACCTGGTATTACAGATACAGCAAAATCAAAGGATACAATAGTGTGCACAGATAACACTAATGGTGTAGCTAAACCTGCTAAGATCATATATGCTTTTTCATAATTCCACCAGTGACGGCTGGAACCATTCCAACCCAGTGAAAATAAACCATAACCTATTTGGCGTATTTTATCAGTAGCTTTATCTCTAAGGGTAGCTAAATCAGGAACCAAACCGACATACCAGAATAAAAGTGAAACAGTAAAGTACGTTGAGACGGCAAAAACATCCCAAAGAAGAGGAGAATTGAAATTTGGCCACATTACCATCTGATTTGGTATGGGAAATACCCAATAGATCACCCAAATACGACCAACATGAATTGCTGGAAATATCAGCGCACACATCACTGCAAATATGGTCATAGCCTCTGCAAATCTATTTATTGCAGTTCGCCAATCTTGCCTAAAAAGAAATAAAATTGCTGAAATTAGGGTGCCTGCATGACCTATACCAACCCACCATACAAAATTTATAATGGCCCATCCCCAACCGACGGGATTTGTCAAACCCCAGATACCTGTGCCCTCCCAAAAAAGATATCCAATACTTCCCAAAAGTAATATTAATAATCCATTTGCAGGCAACATTAATAAGTACCACATTGTTGGTGTTCGCCTCAGATTGACATCTGTTACTAAATGTGTTATGCTTGCAAAATCGTGATTACCTTTTACTAATTTTGCTTCAGGTATGTATTCATATTTACTCATTGAGTTAGTTAAAGCGTGTTATGTTTACTGATTTTGTTACTTTTAATTTTACTAGATAGAGTAGGGTTTGGATTGGTTAATTTAGCTAAATATGATGTGCGAGGCCTAACATTTAACTCCTCCAGCATTTGATAGTTTCGCTCATTGCGTTTTATTTTTGTGACGGTTGCATTCTCATCGGTAATATCACCAAAATAAATAGCATCTGCGGGACATGCTTGTTGACATGCCGTTAACACCGATCCATCTGCAGGTTTCACAGATCCAGTATTAATTTTTGAGTCAATTTTAGCTCTATTAACTCTTTGTACACAATAACTGCATTTTTCCATGACACCACGAAACCGCACTGTTACTTCAGGGTTCATTGCCATTTGTATAATATCTGGATCCTCGCCTGTTGTTAAATATTCTTTGGGATAATTAAAGAAATTAAAACGTCTCACTTTAAAAGGACAATTATTTGCACAATATCTTGTTCCTATACACCGATTATAAGTCATCTGATTCATTCCATCATTACTATGCACAGTTGCAGCAACAGGACATACATTTTCGCATGGTGCTAGCTCACAGTGCATACAGGCTACAGGCTGGTGCACCGCTTGTGGATTATTTTCGTCGCCTACATAATATCTATCACCTCTCAACCAGTGCATCTCACGGCCACGTCCTACCTCCTTTTTACCAATAACTGGTATATTATTTTCGCTTTGACAAGCAATAATGCATACTCCACAACCAAAGCAAGAATTTAAATCAAAAGTCATTCCCCATTGAGGTTCATAGTCAGGATATGTTTGCTCATCAAAGAGTGAAATTGGTTCATCTTCACCTAGTTCCCCTGCCTCTTCCATGCCTGGGACACCATATTTATGTACATATGCAAATGAAGCATAATTACGGTTATCTTTATACTCTTCTATTGTAGCTTGTCGATACATATCACGTCCTTCAAGGCTATGATGATCTTGTACACAAGAAATTGGATATTTATTTCCAGTTGATTTGATATCTGATACTTTTATCGTAGTATTTAATCTGTAACGTAAGGGGAAGACATTTTTTCCACCGGCCATTTGTTCCTCATCAAAATCAGCTACACGGCCAATATTTTCTCTACCATATCCGGTATTTAAAGTAATTGAATCATCTGCTTGCCCAGGTTGTATCCAAGTTGCAATAGTAATTTCAGCTCCATTATCAGCAGTGATTTTAATTTCGTCTTCATTTTTTAATTTGAGCTTTCTTGCAGTATTAAGGCTCATTAGAGCAACATTATCCCAAGTAATTTTAGTCATACAGTCAGGTAGTTCTTGCAACCATCCATTATTTGCATAACGACCATCATATATTGATGAGTCCGGTTTAAAAACAAGCTCAATACCATCCGGTGCATTAGTTGAATTGGGGCCAACATTGTTTTTAAAATCAATATCAATTGTTGCAAAATTCTTAATGACTTTTGTCATATCGGACATATTGTATAGTCCACTATTTGGGAATCCATTCTGTTTTACAGTGTTGGTTCTAGTGATTGTATCATCTTGATCAACACCATCATGGAGGAGCGTAATCCATTTTTTTTCGAAATCAGTTTTATAGATATTTTTAAATGTATTTTGTACCAAATCATATCCATCGGTGTAGCTTTGGTTGGCTATGAGATTAAGTAATTCAATTTCACTCATGCTGTCATGAAGTGGTTGAATTTGCGGCTGAATAACCGAACGAGCACCTCCGAAGGAATACCCATCCCCCCATGCTTCTAAGAAATGAGCACGCGAAAGATGCCAATTGGCTTTTTTACTCGTTTCGTCGTTGTAGGTGGATAGGTGAATCACCTCTTCAACCGATGATAGTGCATTTTCTACATCCCAGTCTGAGGGTGCAGTGAGTACTGGATTACAGCCAATTATAACTGTTGCATCCACTTCGCCAGCCCTCATGCTTCTAAATGTGTCGGCCAAGGCTGAGTGCTGATCGAAATCACCTAAATGGGGTATTTTGATATATTGCACTGTTTCTCCAACATTCTGAAGTGCAAAGTTAATCGCCGCAACTGTAGCATGGGCTTCAGGAGAATGGTCCCAGCCGATTGATACGGCAGAACGTCCAGCTGTTTCAGCTAGATCATTTGAAACTGCCGTTAGGAATGCAGTATCTGTAAATTTGTTGGCGACTTCTGCATAATCAGCAAGGCCGCTCATACGCGTTGATAGTGATGCAGCTAAAGCATCGGCAAAAGCATGCACTTCACAAGCTTTGATTCGTAAACGATGGTCAGCAAATGATCCAGTAACAGAGAATCCATTTTCAACACTGTAAATTCGATTCATTGATTCATTTGGACTAAGAACCTTTCTACGACTTACTATTTGCTTTGCATATTCTACATTATTTGGATGCGTTGCTGAGAGTATGTCATCGTCTAAGGATAGTATAGTATCAGCTTTAGAATAATCATAGTGTGTCCTTAGACGTTGATCAAAAACAAGCTTATTACCTTCAAGTACATTTTCTTCGCTAAAGGTTTCATAAGTCAACCATGTCGAGTTTGGAAATTCAGTTAGAAACTTTTCTTTTAAGTTATTGTAAGAGATTCCAGAATTAGCTTCACTTATTATGACAATATTTTTTTCTTTGTCAGAAAAAAAATTACTTGCAAATTTATAAAATTGTTGACTAGATGATCTATTTCCGTTGCGAACTGGGCGGCGTGAACGGTCCGGATCATATAATTCTAAAATAGTTGCTTGATGGTAAGCATTTGTATTTCCATAACTTCCTGGATGTAGTTCATTACCTTCAATTTTAGTTGGACGCCCTTCGTGATTCTCAACCACTAAACCTATTAAATTTCCATGAAATGGCATTGAGGTTGCATAAAATAGTGGTATGCCAGGCACAATATCTTCTGGTTGCTGTGCGTAGGGGAGAATTTTTTGAACAGGGCGTCTGCATGCAGCAAATCCAGCAAGAGCAATAGAAGCTCCCATAATGCGAAGGAATCCTTTCCTTGAAACGCCATCATTTAGTTCTGTGGCATTTTCCGGAAATTCTCGTTCAACAAAATTTTTATACTCTTTGTTTTGAGCTAATTCATTAAGACTTTTCCAATAAGTCTTTTGTTTAACTTCTTTAGGTGATTCGCTCATAACAGAAAACTATTTATCTCTAAATTTTGATGGTTTTCTATCCAAAAATGATGATTTATACTTATTCTAAACATTTAAATTTTTAATAATGACAACCCTGGCAATATTGTGGAGGACTAACATTGTTTTTCTTAACCAATTCTGCCCCTAAAAGGAGTTGATTTTCTGCTTTGTAACCCATTGTGGTTACTTCTTCTATTGGGCGTAGATACTGTTCTGGGTTTCGATGACAATCCATACACCAGCTCATACTTAATGGCTCTGCTTGGTAGACTACTTCCATCTGATCTATTCGTCCATGACAACTCTCGCAACCTACTCCAACGTTTACATGTGCTGCATGATTAAAATAGGCATAATCGGCAAGGTTGTGTACCCGTACCCATTCTACAGCTTCACCTGTCTCCCAACTTTCTCGAATGGGCGCTAATTTTTCACTATCTGTTTTGATCTGGCTATGACAATTCATACATGTTTGTGTTGGTGGCACGTTAGCCTGTTTGGAGACCCAAACAGATGTGTGGCAGTATTGGCAGTCTAGGCCTAGTTTTTGTACATGAATTTGATGAGAGTATGGTACTGGTTGCTTAGGAGCGTATCCCACGTCTGTAAACTCAGGAGAGAAATAGTACCAAATTCCGAAAATGATGACATTGACGGTAAGGATAAGGCCGATAAGTAATTTTCGGGGAACGTGATTTGTCCACTTTGGGAAAATCTGCGCCATAAATTAAGAGTACTTTTTGGTTAGTTAAAACTTGATAGGAAATCGCCGATTAAATTGGATTTTTAGAACAATTAAAATCTAGCATTATTTTGGGATTGATAGTATTCAATTCGTCTTGATGCTTAGTATTTATATTGATTCTAAATAATCTTTGTACACTTCTTTTTTGCTGGTTCTTGATTAAGATATATTTGGTTATTTAATCGAAGGGTTAGATTATATTCTATCATCTGAATTTCAGTTAGTAAACCGCCTAACTATTTATCTAAAGCAGTTATTAAATTTACTTTAAGAATATAAGAACATTCCCCAAAAAAATTTGGTTAAAGCGTATAAAAGAATACAAATTTCTAAAAAATTTATTTACTTGAATAACCGCTTAATGATTGTAAATCCCATTATTATGAAGACCTCACTTGACAATCACTCTTTATTTACAAATTCCTTACCAACTTCTGTGCGAGCACTAGAAGGAGTTGATCCACGTAACGCACTTAGTGTCATACTCGGAGTTAGTGTTGTAGCTATTCTATTTTTGGTTTGGCTTATTTACTTTAAAGCGCCTGCGGCCAGTGAAGTGACTTGGGTTTCTAATCTCTCGGCAGTGAATGCGGCGTTGAACATGCTCAGCACTGTATTTTTGTTGTTGGGCTTCCGTGAAATTAAAGCGCGAAACTTTGCTAAGCACATGCGCTTTATGATTTCTGCCTTTATAACCTCAGCGCTCTTTTTGGTAAGTTATATTGTGTACCATCATTTTGTAGGAGATACTCCATTCACAGGGCAGGGCTTTGTACGACCGGTCTATTTCTTCATTCTAATAACGCACATCGTGCTGTCTATATTCGTAGTACCCTTAGTGTTGAGTTCCTTTTTATTTGCCTTCTCAGGGAAATTCAGTACCCACCGTAAAGTATCCAAGTGGACTTTTCCTATTTGGCTTTATGTTTCGGTGACAGGAGTGCTGGTATTTTTTATGCTTAAGATTTTTGGGTAGATGATCATGGGGATAGGATGTTGTGTACGACCCTTTAAAAAGTGGTCCTTATATGTAAGGTATTTTTTTTGGGCTGTCACCTTGCTAGGGATGACTAACATAGTTTTTGCCCAAGGTGATGGGCAGCTGTATTATGAGCGAGCAGAAGCTTCACAGGTCTCCTATTCTCGCGCCGACAGTCTTCGTGGTGGTGTCACCGCTGAGCGTGCTTGGTGGGATTTGACACACTACCATTTGCAGGTGATGGTGGATATTGAAAATCGCTCGTTTTCTGGGGCAAACATGATCACGTACCGCGTTCACGAGAGCTTGGATGAACAAACGGTGCGATTGATGCAGCGAAGCGGAGTGGATGAGGTTGATGTGGTTATGGCTTTAAACAATGGCCGTCTTCAAATTGATCTCCAAGCACCCATGCTACTGGTTTCAGCTCGTCAAGCAGGCCAAAAATTGAAGGTTGAGCAAGAAGGCTCAGCCTGGTATATTTCAGGAGCATCAAATGAGATAGGCGTTCATTCTATCGATATAGAGTTTGTAGGCCAGCCCGTTGTGGCGGCTAATCCACCCTGGGACGGAGGAATCACTTGGCAAACTGATTCGAATGGTCGGCCATTTGTGGCTTCGGCCAATCAAGGTATTGGTGCCAGTGTGTGGTGGCCTAATAAAGATCACCCCTGGGATGAGCCTGATTCCATGCTCATTTCTGTGCGCCTGCCAGATAGTTTGATGAATGTTTCCAACGGTCGTCTGCGAGGAGTAGAGCATCATCAAGATAGTACCCACACCACCATTTGGGCTGTTGTGAATCCGATCAATAATTACGGGGTGAACATCAATATCGCCGCTTATGAACATTTTTCCGATGTCTTTAACGGTTTAGAGGGACCCTTGACATTGGATTATTACGTACTTCCTGAAAACTTGAAGGCTGCCCGTCATCAGTTCGCCGAAGTGCCTCGCACCTTAGAGGCCTTTGAATATTGGTTTGGTCCTTACCCTTTTTATGAGGATGGTTTTAAGCTAGTAGAAGTTCCTTACCTAGGGATGGAACATCAAAGCTCGGTTACTTACGGAAACGGTTATGCTAATGGGTATCGTGGTAGAGACTTGAGTGGAAGTGGTTGGGGAATGGAATTTGACTTTATCATTGTGCACGAAGTGGCGCACGAGTGGTTTGCTAATTCTTTGACCAATGAAGACGTAGCTGATATGTGGATTCATGAAAGCTTCGCCAATTATGCAGAATCGCTCTTTTTGGAATATCACTTTGGATGGCAAGCAGCACAGGAGTATGTGCATGGTTTGCGTTTCGCAGTGACCCATGACCGTCCTGTTATTCCTGACTATGGGGTCAGTGAGCGCGGATCTGGAGATATGTACTACAGAGGCAGTAATTTTCTACATACTCTTCGGACGATGATAGGAAACGACTCCCTTTGGAGAAATATGCTTCTTGGGTTGAACCGCGAGTTTTATCACCATACCGTAGGTACGGAAGCCTTGGTAGAGTATATGTCAGAGGTGTTTGGGGTGGATATGATGCCTTTAGTCAAGCAGTACCTTATGGATACTAGGTTACCCATTCTGGAATATGGGTTTCGTGAGGATACACTTATTTACCGTTACGCTCAAGTTGGTTATGACTTTGTGATGCCTTTAGATGTTAGAGTAGGGATTTCAAACTATGAGGAATTAGGTTTGAATAAAGAATCAGAGCATCGTTTAATGCCAACTTCTCATTGGCAGAGTCTGGATTTATCGGTAATTATTAAAGATAGGATGGAAGGCTTACCTTATGTAGCTGTTGATGTTGAAAGCAATTTTTTGAAATCGATTCAATGGGACTTGGTAGTCGATCCAGGTTTTTATGTAGGGACTTTGAAGATTAATCCTTGAGAGCATTTAATATAGAATCGATTTAAATCCTAAATATTTCCTTTTTAGCTAACTCATTTTGTTAAAAATTATGTATTTGTATTTTTGTATAAAAGGTCCTGGTAAGACAAACATTTTTTTATCGTGTATTAGTAAATAGATGCAAAGAAGTTTTGGTAAAAGTCTAATTATTACTACCCCTACTCTATTATTGCTTTTCTTACTTTAAAGTGTATCCTATTTTTTTGAATTTTGAATATAAGCCTAAGTTACTTACTAGTGTAACACAAAAGGAGACACAGTAGTCGAAGTTCTTAGTTTTTTTAAGGCTTTAAATTTCCTATTTTATGCACATATTATCAGGTAAAAATCTTATCTGTTTATAGTATTTAAAAAAGTGAGGTATCGGTAGATATTATTATAGCGAATGAATCAATCTCAGATAAAGAAATCCCATTCTCAGAACCGATATGGTATTTTGAATTTATATAAAGCTTTGAAACGGCAATTTATAGCTGTTGAAACTCGCCAGCTGAACAAAGCTTTAGTGTTTAAAATTCTACAATTATTTCAAGCTTCTTTACAAGTACGAATTAAAGGGATAGTGACTTTTTAGAGTCAAATTCATTATTGATGAGAAGAGTAATTTGACAACCTATTTCAAAAAATATAAATACAAGTTTATGCAATGGATGAATATGATTGGTTGATCGTTGGTGCTGGCTATTCTGGAAGCGTACTTGCGGAAAGAATTGCGTCTCAGTTAGATCAAAAAGTTTTACTTGTTGACAAGAGAGACCATATTGCTGGGAATGCATATGATTATAGAGATGATGCTGGTGTCCTGATCCATAAATATGGACCGCATATATTTCATACAAATTCAAAAAAAGTTTGGGAATATTTATCAGAATTCACTGATTGGAGATATTACTTTCATGAAGTATTAGCAATTATTGAAGGGAAAAAGGTACCTATCCCTTTTAATTTTAATTCAATTCAAGAAGTGTTTCCTGAGGCTCTTGCAAACAAATTTGAAAATTTATTGCTAGACAAATTTGAATTTGGTAAAAAAATTCCAATTCTGAAACTACTGAATGAAGAAGATAAGGACCTGAAATTACTTGCTGATTACATATATAAATTTGTCTTTAAAGGATATACTTCAAAACAATGGGGACTAAACCCTGATGAATTGGATAAGTCAGTGACGGGAAGGATCCCAGTTTATTTAAGTAGAGACAACAGGTACTTTCAAGATGCTTATCAAGCCATACCTCTTAATGGTTATACAGCTATGTTTGAGCAAATACTAGACCACCCTAATATTACTTTAGTATTGAACGAAGACGGCATAGAATACTCCAAAAAAATCAGTTATCATAAAATGATCTATACGGGTCCAATTGATGAGTTTTTTGACAATAAATTCGGCCCCTTACCTTACAGAAGTCTTGAATTTAAGTACCGTACTTTTGAGAAATTTCCATTCCAAGAACGAGCCCAAATAAACTACCCTAATAACTTTGATTTTACTAGGATTACCGAGTTTGCCTATTTGACTGGTGAATTTCACGGTAAGTCTACCATTGCTATAGAATACCCAAAAGTATATATACCAGGGGTCAATGACCCATATTACCCAATACCAAATAAAGAGAATGAAGAGAAGTTCAAATTATATTTAAATGAAGCTAAGAAGGTTAAAGACAAAGTCATTTTTTTGGGAAGGTTGGCAGATTATAAATATTACAATATGGACCAAGTTGTCGCACGGGCATTGATGACCTTTGAAACGGAGATTTTAACGGAGAAATGAGTAATTCTATCAGAAATAGAGTGCTAAATAATATATTAATAATTGGAGATAGCAAGCCTCAGAGTGATTCTGACCAGAGTTTTAATATTTTTACTCAGTATGGATATGATTTCTGTTTTTTAAATTTAGGTAAGACATCAAGTCAACTGAAATCAAAAAGATTGAATCCATATAGGTTTATTAGGCAAATTCAGAACCTTATTATCAAAAAAAATATTACGGTTATATACCTAAGGGCAGACTGGTTCGATGCTGTTTTCCTTTACTATGCTAAAGCAATTTGTTCTTTCAATTTCGGAATCCCTCTCATAGTTGGATATCATTGTCATACGGCAAAAAAGAATAATCTTGAAAAATTCGTTCTCGAAAATGCGGATGCTCATATATTTATCAATAATGAGTCTCAGGAATATTTTCATGATATATATGATTTGTGTCAGCCCTTTTTTATTGTTCCGAGTTTATTTCTACCAAATCTGGAATGGTATGATATCCGACTAAAGGAAAAGCTTTCAGATAAAGATGGGGAAATACATTGTGTCATTCCTACCTCTGCAATTCGTATTGCTACCCCACCAATGAAACAACATGATAAAATTCATATTGAAAACTATTTGTACGATCGCTACGATTATTATCAGATAATTAAAAAACTAATAAGGGAGAAAATCCATGTTCACATCTATGGGAATTTCAAAGCTCCTTTGAAGGGTTATTCAAAAATTACAGAAGAGATTTATAGGATTTTGAAAAATGATGAGTTTGGTGAATTTTTTCATATTGAAGGTTTTTATAAAAAAAATGACTTCAATTCAGAACTTAGTAAATATGACTTTGCCATATTTACTGGGTTTATACCGGATCAGGAAGTGCCTCCATTTGAGCACATGAACTATCAAGTTAGATTTAATCCTACTTTAGCGGCTGAATTACCTGTATTTATGGCGGCTAATACTGGAGGTGCTATGGAAGGAGAGCTGAATAAGCATGGTCAAGGTTATATATTTCATTCTATAACTGATATTACTAAGGTAGCTTGTGATTCTGAGAAGATGTCAGCTATGAAAATTAAATGTAAAAAAGCTCAAAAATTTCATTCCAATGACTACTGGATGCCTAAAATGCTTACTTTTTTTAAAAAAATTGCAGAAGAATATAGCTCATCAAGTGTAAATATTTACTCTGCTAAAACATTACAAAATGAAGCATTAATCAGTTATATAAGGGGAAAAACTAAGGCTCTGATTGATCGATATTTAAAATGACTACTAGACTAACTTTTAGAGATTTATGGGAATCACCAACAATCACAACATGGGTAAGTCTTGCCATTAGTAGTCTAAAAAGTCTGGTATTTTTACCATTGGTAGTTACAGTATATTCAACTGCTGAAGTTGCGACATGGTTTTTATTTCTCTCCGCTATTGCAATTTCCAACTTATTTGACCTAGGTTTTTACTCAGCCGGAAGCCGCCTTGTATCCTATATAATGGCTGGCCAAAATAGAGTAGATGGAACTTTTGAAGAGCTATATGGTACTACTGAAAAAAAAATAAACTTGATACTATATTCTAGATTATATGGAACATATGGGATCATATTTGTTGTACTTTGTTTAGTCTTTTTTTTTGCTTTAATCACTTTAGGTACCTATACAATCAGTAATACTATTAATGAAACTCAAGACCCTTCAATTTTATGGAACTCATGGATAGTTGTCATTATTAGTATGATTTGCAATGTTTATGGGAAAAAGTATAAAACATTTCTGCATGGAATGAATAAAATATCACTCATGAACCGATGGAATACTTTATTCGGGATATTAACATTGATCGGAGGTTTTATAGTATTGAAAATAGAGTTAAACATTTTTTGGTTTGTATTTATGACTCAAATATTTGTAATACTATCGGCTTTAAGAGATAAGTTTCTTTTGATTAATTCAATGCCTGTAAAATCTAAAATACCTAGATTTTATTGGGATAAAGAACTTTTTATGGATGTGTGGAAACCCACCTGGCGCACAGGATTAGGAATACTTGGTTCATCTGGAATAACAGAAGCTTCTGGATTTATTTATGCTCAATATACAAATCCTGGTCAGTTGGCAAGTTATCTATTAGCTTTAAGAATTATGAATTTTGTTTCTACAATTAGCAAGGCCCCATTTTATTCCAAACTTCCAATATATAATAAACTCAGAGCGGAAAATAAACTTGCTGAACTTTCAGAAATTACCAAAAAAGGTATAATTTTATCACTATTAGTCTTTTCAATTACTACAAGCTTATTAGCTATATTTACTGAAATAATATTAATTCGGATTGGTTCAAATGTAGAATTTGTATCACTAGTATTTTGGTTTGTTATGTCATTAGTCTGGTTCATTGATAGAAACGATTCCATGCATGCTCAAATTTATAGCACCACAAATAAAATACCTTTTTATATCACTATTTCTATTACTGGCATTATTAATATTTTGTTGTTATTTCTTTTAATCGAAGAGTATGGTATATGGTCTTTTGTTATTTCTACGGCAATAGCCAATCTTGTTATTAATAATTGGTGGAATGTGAAAATTTCACTTGAATCATTAAATCAGAATATTAGATATCTATACAAGACTTTAGTTTTACCAATTTTTTTATTTCTAATGTTATTTTCTATTGCTTTTCTTATAAAAGGATAATCAATTTTCAAAATATATGTTAAAATCTATAATTTTTTGATTTGTGTTTCATAAAGTATTATTAACATATACAATTTTAATTTTACTTTTACATAAAGCTTTAATAGTATATAATTTTAGTTTTATAATCTTGATTGGATTATTTGGAATTATTGTATTTTCAATACTTCAAAGTACACTACAAGGAAAAAGTGTAATATCTTATAATAAAAATGATATATACTTAGGTCTTTATCTATTGATAATATCTATTTCTCTCTTTAGATCATATATGAATGGCTTATTTGAGATATCACCTATTTTTACAATAATGGGTGTTTATTTCATTACTTATTTTTACTTTTTATATGTTAGAACGAACAAAGAATTAAATTATAAAGAACTTATTTTTTCTGGATTAAATTTATACTTACTTATAAATTTAATTTTATACTCAATTGGTTATGAATCCCCTCACAGAATAATATTAAGTGATACTTTTGGAGAAAATGCAACTTTAAAAATCTTTGGCATATCCCATGAAAGAATCCTTTTTCCGTTAGCGCCCAATATTCAATCATATGGATTAATTTGTGGATCTCTTTTATTATATAATTTAATTATTTATAGAAAAAATAAAAACATATACAACATATTCTTTGTGCTTATTGCTACTATCTCTTTAATATTAACAGATTCAAGAGGGCAAATATTATTTTTAATTATCATATTATTTATATATATCTTTTTTAATAATTTTTTTCTAAAAAGACAGTTTTTTTTTATTATAACATATATTTTTTCAGTATTTTATATAGTAGTGATTATTTATTCAATCTACAGTTTTTTTGATATAGAGCTATTAGTTCGTGAAAATAGTGTTACTATTTTTTCTGGGCGTGAGTTAATATGGATTGAATTTTTGACTCATTATAGGCCAACAGTGTTCGATGCGTTATTTGGATATGGAAATGATGGTCATGTCATATCTGGAATTTCTAAAAACTACTCGTATTTGTTCACGAATTGGCTTAATCCCGAATCAGCAAGCGTCCATAATAACTCATTTCAGTTGATTTTAGATATAGGCTTTATCGGATTAGGTTTATTATATTTTATTATTTATCGAACTATACAAACTTATAGAGAGCATTATTTTTTTAATAAAAATCCCTTAAACTTGGCAGCTATATATATACTTAATTATCTTTTAATTTCTGGTACGACAGAAGGTGTATTAAATCCAGAAAATAGCTTTACGATTCTAATACTTATAATTTTAATAGTATTTACGTCATCAAAATAATTTTATGATTAAACGTGTATTGAAAAGTTTATTACCACTTGCTTATTTAGAAGAGCCATTTAAATATAAAATGGCAGATAAAGCTCAGATTCGTAAATACCGCAACAAATTTAAAGGAAAACGTTGTTTTGTAGTTGGTAATGGACCTTCGTTAAATAAATTGGATCTCTCTCTTTTAGAGAATGAGTACAGTTTTGGTGTAAATGGTATATTTTACAAAACTGAAGAGATGGGATACAAACCTACTTTTTATGTTGTTGAAGATATACACGTAGTTAACGATAATATTGATGCTATAAATAAGTATGAGGCCGAACATAAATTCTTTCCAAGTATCTATTGGCCAAAGATAAAAAATAATAGTAGGACCATATTTTTTAATATGAACAGAAGTTTTTATGAATCTACTAGCTCCTACTATACCATACCAAGGTTTTCGGCAGATTGTTCAGAAAGAATATATTGTGGACAATCTGTAACAATCATTAATCTTCAATTAGCCTACTATATGGGATTTGAAGAGGTCTACCTTGTTGGAATGGATTTTTCCTATCAAATCCCGGATTCAGCAGACATCGAGGGTAATCACATTACATCTAGAGAGGATGACCTTAATCACTTTCATCCCGATTACTTTGGGAAAGGAAAAAAGTGGCATGATCCTAAATTAGACCGTGTTCTTAAAAGCTATAAAATGGCAAAACTTATGTTTGAGCTAGATGGAAGAAAGGTTATAAATGCAACTTATGGCGGTAATTTACATATTTTTGATAGGGTGGATTTTCCTAAATTATTTCAATGAAACTAAGTTTGGTTAATGCCACATATAAAAACTTTCAGTACCTACCACACTTGATTTCAAACTTAAATGAGCAAAATCTCTTAGATTTTGAATTAATAGTTTGTGATCAGAATGAAACAAATGAATTGGAAAAAATCTTAAACTCAGTCGATGTTTCATTCGGTATACAATATAAAAAGGTAAAACAAATAGGTCTTTCTATTGCAAGGAACATAGGATTGGATTTAGCAATGGGAGATATTATCGGTTTTGTGGATGATGATTGTCATTATCCGAAAGATTTCACAGAAAAAATAATTGATATATTTACTCAAACTACTGAAATAGATATGATTTCAGTTTCTGTACGCGACAGAGAAACAAAGGCACTGCTTGACTTCACTCCTATGAAGAAGCAATGTAAGATTACTAAAGCAAACATATTTAAGGCTATTACTTCAGTAGGATTATTTCATAGACGTATTAAAGGCGTACGTTTTGATGAACAATTCGGTTTGGGTGCTTCTTTTGGAAGTTGCGAAGAAATGGATTATGCATATCAATTATTAGAAAAGCAATTTGATGGCTTATATCTACCTGAATTGCACGTTTTTCATCCTCCCAATGTACCAATAGGTAATCAAAGTTTATCTAATATCCTTAGCAGGTCAAAGGGTCACGGAGCATATTTTAGGAAAAATAGAACACCATTTACATACACTGTTCAGATTCTTTTAATCCGGCCTTTAGGTGGTCTATTACTATGTCTATTAAAGCTAAAGGTAAAAGGCAGTATACGATACTTGTACATGTTAATTGGCAGAATTGCAGGATTTATATTATATCGTGATTAAATTAGTAAGATGAAGTTTTCAGTATTAATTTCTGTATATAAAAATGATAATCCTGAACACTTTAAGGAAGCTGTCGAAAGTATAACTCTTTATCAGACATTAAAACCAGATCAGGTTGTAATAGTAAGAGATGGACCAGTAACAACTGAATTGGATGTTATCTTAGAACATTTTAAATCAGTACCTAATATTGATATTTTACCATTGGAGACAAATGTAGGGCTTTCAAAAGCTCTGAATTCTGGTATTGCAATATGTAAATATGATTATATTGCTAGAATGGATAGCGATGATATTTCAGTTCCTGATCGTTTTGAAAAACAAATTGATTTCATGAATACAAATTCGGGAATTTCTATGCTGGGAGGGTGGTATGAGCAGTATGATTTCCATCTAAATTCTGTGATGAATGATAGAAGAGTTCCAGAAAATCATGAGGATATAGTTCGATTTGCACAATACAGAACACCATTTAATCATGTGACAGCATTTTTTAATAAGCAGCATATTATGAATATTAAAGGATATCCAGAAAGTATATCTGGAAGAACTGAAGACTGGTGGTTGTCATTAAGGTTAATTAAAGCCGGATACAAATTACACAACTTACCTGAGTATCTTGTAAAAGTTAGAGGAGGTGAAGAATTCTTAAAAAGAAGAGGTGGGTTAGAATACATAAGCTGGGAAATAAGAAATTTATATGAAATGTGGAATCAAGACCTAATTACCACAGGTAGTCTTCTCAAGAATCTTTTTATTCGTACTTTAGTGAGACTCGTTAACCCTAGGACGAGGCAATTTTTGTATATGTATATTAGAAAATTCAGAACAAATTAATCAATAAATGACATCATTTAAAGTACATGCATTATTACCAATGAAAGGCCACTCAGAACGAGTTCCCAATAAAAATTTGAAACTTTTTAATGGCAAACCACTTTACCATCAAATTATGGAAACCCTGTTAGCTTGTGATTCCATTGAAAATATATGGATTGATACTGACAGCGAAGAGATAAAAAAGGATGCATCGGCAAATTTTGAGAGGGTCAATATTATAGATAGACCAATAGAAATTCAGGGTGATTTTGTTTCAATGAATACTGTGATTGCATATGATTTATCTGTGATTGATGGAGAATATTTTATCCAAACTCATAGTACAAATCCTCTAATTAAATCTTCAACCATTGAATCTGCAATACAACTCTTTCAAGAGAAGCTGCCTGAAATAGATTCCGTTTTTTCAGTCACAAAGTTATGTGCGCGGTTATATTATCAAGATCTCAGGCCTGTAAACCATGATCCCGAAAGCCTCATCAGAACACAAGATTTACCACCGTTGTTCGAAGAGAATTCAAACTTTTATATTTTTACTAAAGAATCGTTTAATAATGCAAAGAATAAACGTATTGGTGATAAACCATCTATGTATGAAGTTGATTATTTGGAGGCGGTAGATATTGATAATCCACAAGATTTTAAACTTGCTGAAACTTTACATCACCAATTAAATTCTATATGAATCAGTTAAAAAAGAAATTAAAAAACAAAGAACTTTCTATAGGAACATGGGTTAATATTGGGCATCAATCCGTAATTGAAGTTTTAGGAATGGCCGGTTTTGATTGGGTTACCCTGGATATTGAACATAGCCCGATGAGTCTGGAGACTATTCAGAACTTGCTCGGGCATATACGAGCGACAGGGATGGAAGGCTTGGTTAGAGTTTCTAAGAATGAGGAAGTTATAATCAAACGAGTCATGGATGCCGGCGCAGATGGAATTATTGTACCCATGGTTAATAGTGAAGAAGACGCTAAAAAAGCGGTCAATTTTGTCAGGTACCCACCGCATGGAAAAAGGGGGGTTGGCCTGTCTAGGGCTCAAAAATATGGATATGGATTTTCTGAGTATAAAGAATGGACAAATAATAATTCATGCGTAATAGCACAGATTGAACATATTCAAGGTGTGAATAACCTCGAAGCAATTCTTACTGTGAACGGAATTGATGGCATAATTATAGGACCTTATGATTTGTCAGCTTCTATGGGATACCCAGGTGAATATGAAAGAGATGAGGTAAAAGAAGCTCTTAGAAGTGTGGTGGAAATGGTCAAAAAGTCTGATAAATCTCTTGGATTTCATGTTATTGAGTCAAAGTTTTCCAAGTTGAAGGAAAAAATAGATCAAGGATATACTTTTCTTGCCTTTAGCCTTGATTTTTTCTTTCTAGGAGATCGTGCACGGGAAGAAATGGAAAAATTGAATCAAGAATTAGAAAAATGAAAAAAGTTGTAGTATTTGGAGGGGCTGGGTTCTTAGGAAGCTACTTGGTTGAAGAACTTGCAGCTAGAGGTTATGAGACAATAGTCTGTGATATTCTGGAAGAAAATCCTTTTGAGCATGATTTGATCACCTATCAAAGATGTGATATCATGAATACAATTGAAGTGGATAGTATTATTAATGAAAATATTGAAATAGTATATAATTTGGCTGGCTTTGCAAACTTGGAAAAAGCTATCCATAATCCATTTGAAACCATGGAACTTAATGTACTTGGTAACATTAACATTCTAAACGCAATTAGAAAGCAAAATGTTTCAAGATTTGTATATGCAAGCAGTGCATATGCTATGAATAAAAAAGGTTCATTTTATGGAATCAGCAAGTTAACATCAGAAAAAATGGTTGAGGAATTCAATAAGCGTTATGGATTATCTTACACTATTCTCAGATATGGATCAGTATATTCAGAGTTAGATTTCGACAATAATTACATTTATCACCTTGTTGCCAAAGCTATTAAAACCGGAAAAATTGAACATGAAGGTGATGGAAAAGAAGTTAGAGAATATATCCATGCCCATGATGCTGCAATTTTATCTGTAGATGTTATTCAATCTGAGTCATTTGTTAACAAACAGATCGTACTCACAGGTGCAGAAAGAATGAAAAGAATAGAACTGTTTAAAATGATAAGAGAAATATTAGGAAAGGACTTAGATATTTGTCTTAATGGAGGGGGTTATGAACACCATTACAAATATACTCCATACTCATTTGAGCCAAGTTTAAGTAAGAAGCTAATAGCAAATCCTCATATAGATATGGGGCAAGGTTTATTACGATGTATTAAAGCAGTTTATAATAATGACAAATAAAAAAGTGGTATTTATTGACTCATTTGATGAGTTTAATTTATCGGTAGCGAAAAAAATTGTTGATACGATTCAATATTCTATAGAGAAAAGAGGTAAGGCTAGTATAGCGATATCAGGAGGTACTACACCAATTGAAATATTTAAGGTAATTAAAGAGAAGTATCTTGTGAAATTGGATACAGAGAAACTAAATATTTACTGGGTAGACGAAAGGTATGTAAGCCACAACCATCCTGATAGTAATTTTGGGATTGCAAACGACATACTTCTAAGACACATGAAAAAAGTAAAAATATTTCCAGTAGATACAGAAATAAGTATTACGGATGCTGCTTATCAGTATGAACAATTACTCATGATGAATTTCAATTCAAAAAAAGTGGTTCCCAAATTTGACTTAGTATTTCTTGGTATGGGATCGGACGGACATACCGCCTCTCTTTTTCCTAACACTGATCAGCTATCAATTAGTGATAAGGCAGTGATAACAGTAAAATTAAAACAACTAAATTATCATAGAATTTCTCTCACATTTCCTGTACTTAATAGCGCAAAGAACCGGATTATCGCTTTTTATGGACAGAAAAAACTAAAAATTTATTCTGAAATCCAGCGAAATTATCACAAGAAATATCCCATACAACATTTAAATCCTTCATCTATATCTGAATCTGATTCTTGGTTTATTGGTAAGTTTTAATTTTGTGTCTATGATTAAAAATATTTTCTTTGATTTTGATGGTGTAATTGCTGAGTCAGTAAGTGTCAAAACTGAGGCATTTCACAAGATGTATTTACCCTTTGGACAAGATATCGCTGATAAAGTTGTGGATCACCACCGAAATAATGGCGGGGTTTCAAGATTTGAAAAATTTAAACATTATCATAAAAAATTTCTGGGTCAACAGATTACTGAAAATAAAGTAGAAGAGTTATCCGCTAAATTCTCAGATCTTGTAGTTGAAGGTGTGGTAAGTGCTCCTGATGTTCCAGGAAGCACTGAATTTATCAAAAGAAATAGTTTGAATTTTAAATTTTGGATCATTACAGGCACTCCAACTAATGAGATGGTAGATATACTTAAAAAGAGAGGGATTTTAAATTATTTTATTGAGATATGTGGCTCACCAACAAATAAAAGCTTTTGGACGGATTATCTAATTGATAAATACCAACTGAATAGACAAGAAATAATTTTTCTAGGAGATGCCAAGTCTGATTATAATGCTGCAATGCAATCAAATATTCAGTTTGCCTTAAGAGAATATTCTCAAAATGAGTCACTTTTTAATGATTATGATGGATTGAAATTTTCTGATTTTAACGATCTTGAAAAAAAATTAACCTATATATGAGAATACTACTTACAACGACTTCATTTCAAGATACTAGAGGATCACATCATGCTTTATTGAATGAACAAGGATATGATATTGATAGGTTAAGTGGACCCGCCACTGAAGAATTGCTGTTGCCTATAATTTCAAAATATGATGCGGTTATTTGTGGAGATGATGATTACACAGAAAAAGTAATAAAAACAGGAGCTAATGGTAATCTTAAGCTAATTTCAAAATATGGGGTAGGACTAGACAGAATTGATCTGAATGCAGCAAAAAAATATGGGGTATTTGTAACAAATTGTCCGGGGGTAAACACCCGCTCAGTTGCAGAACATGTACTGGCACTTGTATTATGTTTTTATAGAAAAATTCACTTAGAATTTAATATCACAATTTCAGGGGGGTGGGAAAGAATTACAGGTCATGAAATTTATAAAAAAACAATCGCTATTCTTGGTTTAGGCGGTGTTGGGAGAGATGTTGCTAAAATTTTCAAAGCCCTTGGATTAAATGTAAAAGTTTATGATGCGTATTTAGATGAGGATTTTGTTCTATTGAATAAACTTAAACCTTGTAGCTCAATAGAGGAACTAATTAAGGATGCTGATATTCTTACTTTGCACATACCTTTGAAAAAACAGACTGAGGGTATAATAAATATAGATCTTCTTAGAAATCAAAATGTCAAGGATTTACTCATTGTCAATACTGCTAGGGCTGGGCTGATTAAATTTGAAACAATTGAAACAGCATTGAACGAGGGAATCATGGCTGGGTATTGTACCGATGTAATGTATGAAGAACCTATGCCACCTCAACACCCATTAAAAGATCTGCCAAATGTTTTAATTACACCTCATATTGGGTCTAGAACATTTCAAAGTGTAGAGAGGCAAGGAAAAATGGCTGTTGAAAATGTTATCAATTTCTTTAAAGCAAAATAAATTAGTTTGTTTACAATTATTGTTTGTATTTTTGATTGAATAAAAGGTATGGTGACAGTAATTACTTATGATACAAGAATTAGATCATGATATAAGGATTGAGGTTGTAAAAATGCTTGAAACCTCACATCCAAACTATAGTAAAAATCGACTTGGCAGATTCACTTCTAGATTGATTGATTTTTTTATATCTATTCTTAGCTTAATCATATTATCTCCAATTATACTAGTAATTTCAGCATTATTGGGGAGTTTGAATGGTTTTCCAGTACTGTTTAAACAAAAACGTTTAGGAAAGAATGGTAAAATATTCACGATTCTTAAGTTTAGAACTATGCGTAAGGATGCAGAAATAATTTTGGAAGAAAATATTGAGCTGTATGACAACTACATAAAAAATGACTATAAGTTACATCCTAGTGAAGACCCAAGACTCATAAGATTTGGAGCATTATTGAGAAAAACATCTCTTGATGAATTACCTCAATTTTTTTGTGTACTTAAAGGAGACATGTCGCTTGTTGGTCCGCGCCCTATTGTTCCTCAGGAAATTGAAAGATATGAGGGGCATGAAAGAGATTTTTTATCGGTAAAACCGGGAATAACTGGGTTATGGCAGGTTTCTGGCAGGAGTGAGATAGAATACCCACAGAGAAAGTATCTTGATCTACTGTATGTTAAGAACAAATCATTATTTTTGGATTTTAAAATATTATTAAAGACGATAGTTACAGTTGTAAGAAAGAGTGGTGCTCACTAGCTAAGTTTAACTTTTAATTTAAATTGGACATCCTAAGACTTTTTCACATCTATATTAGTAGTACCTACAAGGTTATATAAAACATCATCAACCGCCTTCAAGACAGAAAATATTCAGTCGAATTTATTTATTATAGATATGTAGGTCTAATGCTTTTTACTTCATTTATATGATTGACCTCCGTTCGGTGGTTTAATAAAAATGGGTAAAATATTTTTTACTTAGTTAAGAAGGTTTTAAAGTAAATATCTATATGGAAAGCAAACAAGTGAATTAGGTATATTGTAAGAACTAAATTCACAGCCTCTACTATTTGGTTTTCTTATATCCCTGAAATAGAAATGATTCTCTTTTTAAATTTAAAAAACTATTATTTGAGACTCACACATTCCTTACCTTTAACAACCTGAAAGTTAACAAATAAACTCTTTATGAAAATTGCGGTAATTGGTACAGGTTATGTCGGCTTAGTAAGCGGCACATGTTTTGCTGAGAAAGGTAATTATGTCAAATGTGTGGATATTGATGAAAAAAAAGTAGAACAAATGAGAGCTGGACTGGTCCCGATTTATGAACCAGGGCTGAAACCATTGTTTGACCGTTCTATTAGTGAAGGTCGTCTGACTTTTACAACTGACTTGGAATCTTCTGTACGAGATGCTAAAGTTATTTTTCTCAGTCTTCCAACACCACCTGGTGCAGACGGGCAGGCAGATTTAACAGCGGTCAATAAAGTTGCTGAACAATTAGGTAAAATAATTTCAAATTATAAGGTAATAGTAAATAAAAGTACTGTTCCGGTTGGTACTGTAGATAGAGTAAGAGAGGAAATTTCTAAAAATGCTGCAGTAGAATTTGACGTAGTTTCTAATCCTGAATTTTTACGTGAAGGAGCTGCGGTGGATGATTTTATGAAACCAGAAAGAGTAGTTATAGGAACTAGAAGTGAAAGAGCAGCTGAAATTATGAAAGATTTATATAGACCTTTTGTAAGAAGTGGAAATTCAATTATCTTCATGGACGAACGCAGTTCTGAGCTGACAAAATATGCTGCTAACGCATTGTTAGCGACAAAAATAACATTTATGAATGAGATTGCAAATATATGTGAAATCGTTGGCGCAGATGTGGATGATATCCGAAAAGGCATAGGAACTGATTCTCGCATTGGTAAACAGTTTCTTTTTGCCGGTATAGGATATGGAGGTAGCTGTTTCCCGAAAGATGTGCAGGCCATTCACTTTACGGCAAATGAATTAGGATATAAATTCCAGATTCTTGAATCAGTTATGAAGGTTAATAATCTCCAAAAAGTTTCTCTCCTACCAAAAATAACGGAATTGTTTGGGGAAGATCTAAGCGCCAAGACTTTAGGGGTGTGGGGCTTGGCTTTTAAACCGGATACAAATGATGTCAGAGAAGCACCTGCACTTTATCTTTTGCATGAACTTGCTAAGAGGGGAGCTAAAATGAAGGCTTATGATCCTGAAGCACGGGAAACGTTTAAAAGAGCAGCATCAGACTTAGTGAATAAAAACACAGAGTATGTTGATTCTCCTAATAATGCCTTAGATGATGTTGATGCTTTAGTAATATGCACAGAGTGGAGTGAATTTAGAGTCACGAATTTGGAGTATTTTAAAAACTATATGGATAAGCCAATTATTTTTGATGGTCGGAACCTTTACGATCTTGAAAAAGTAAATAACGCAGGCTGGACTTACTTTAGCGTGGGAAGACCTAGAATCAATTAAAGAAAATGAAAAGAATACTTGTTACAGGTGCTACTGGTTTTATTGGAAGTCATACACTAGTGGAACTGATAGACAGAGGTTATTCAGTGATTGGAATTGACAACCTCGCCAATAGTAGTTTAGATGTATTGAATCGAATTAAAGATATAACGGGAATCAGACCTGAGTTCAGAGAGGGCGATATTCGAGATAAAGAATTTCTGAATCATATATTTCAAATGTTTGAAGTTGATTCAGTGATTCATTTTGCAGGCTACAAAGCTGTTGATGAATCTGTTAGAGAACCAATGCTTTATTATTCTAATAATTTAATAGCAACCCAATTATTATTAGAAGCAATGCAAAAAAATGGTATTAAAAAATTGATATTTAGTTCTTCATGTACTGTTTATGGCGATTCTAAATATGTGCCAATTACTGAAGAGTCAGAAACATGTCCCGTAAACCCTTATGGGAGAACAAAATATTATATTGAAAATATGTTAAGGGATTTATCTTGCTCTGACTCTCATTGGAAAATCTTAAATCTAAGATATTTTAACCCTGTAGGTGCCCATCCAACCGGTCTTATAGGTGAAGATCCTTTAGGTATTCCGAATAATCTTTTTCCCTTTTTAACTCAGACTGCAATAGGTAAGCGTGATGCAATGTTAGTATTTGGAAGTGATTATGACACACCTGATGGAACTTGTATTAGAGATTATATACATGTTGTTGATTTAGCTAAAGGACATCTTGCTGCGTTGGAAGCATTAGATAATATTCAAGGAATTAATTTCATAAACCTTGGCACAGGTAATGGTAGTAGTGTGCTAGAAATAGTGAATACATTTAAAAAAGTAAACGATGTTGAATTTATAGTTGAAATGGCACCAAGACGAAAAGGAGATGCTGCTAAAGTCTGGGCAGATACTACTAAAGCTAAAAAGGTTTTGAAATGGAAATCAGAACTCACACTAGAAGATATGCTCAGGGATGCATGGAATTGGCAGCAAAAAAATCCAAATGGTTATATTTAAATAAATTGCAAGATGAAAAAAGTGTTAATTACTGGCGGTTCGGGCTTCTTAGGATCACATTTATGTGATCGATTCATTAAAGAGGGGTGGAATGTTCTTGTAATGGATAATCTTATTACAGGTAATCTTGATAACATTAGTCATTTGTTAGGCAACAAAAATTTTCAGTTTATTCATCATGATATAACTGAATTTATAGATGTGGAAGGGGCACTGGATTTGATTCTGCATTTTGCTTCGCCTGCATCACCTATGGATTACTTGGAAATGCCCATCCAAACTCTTAAAGTCGGTTCTTTAGGGACTCATAAAGCACTAGGTTTAGCAAAAGCAAAGGGAGCTAAATTCTTACTTGCATCAACTAGTGAAGTATATGGTGATCCATTAATACATCCACAAAAAGAAGATTATTGGGGAAATGTAAACCCAATAGGGTTTCGTGGAGTATATGATGAAGCCAAACGTTTCGCGGAAGCGATGACTATGGCTTATAATAGATATCATGATTTAGAGACTCGGATTGTCCGAATCTTTAATACTTATGGTAGTAGGATGCGTATTTATGATGGTAGGGCTCTGCCTGCATTTATGTCTCAGGCACTTAATGAAGAAGATTTAACTGTTTTTGGTGATGGTTCACAGACCCGTTCATTCACTTATGTAGATGATTTAATAGAAGGGATTTACCGATTGGCGATGTCTGATTATGTTGAGCCTGTGAATATTGGTAATCCGCAGGAAATATCCATTTTGGATTTTGCTAAAGAAATAATTGAACTGACAGGAAGTAAAAGTAAGATAGTTTTTACAAACCTTCCTAAAGATGATCCTAAAATCAGAAAACCAGACATTACTAAAGCAAGAAAAATATTGGATTGGGAACCTAAGTACCCTCGGAAAGATGGGCTAAAAATAACACTGGAATTTTTCAAAAAATCATGCTTTTGAAAAAATACCAACAGAAATTTTGCATATATATTATGGTGAATGGCTAAAATAGGCCTCTAAGTCTTTTTTGCAATCACCATGCGAGATGAGATATTTAGGCTTTGGAAGCCATGCTTTCTGAGTAAATATAGCACCCTTTAGGACTATAAAAAAGTGTATGTGTAGGGCCATTGATGTAGTACCATTTTGGGAAATTAATGCTACTGATTAGGAGTTCGGTTTTGATAACCCAGAAGACCACCTATATTGAGTAGTTGGTGGAAACGCTCGACTTCCAGTTGAGGGTTATGAAAAATTTCGGCCACTTCATAGCATACAATAAAGTTATAAGTTGTGGTAAGAGCCTCGAAATTTGGAATGTAAATGGGATCATAGGTGGTCATGTTGATTATCGCGTTTGATGTGGGTGCGCTAAAGCTGAGTCAGGGTCGACTAAAGGGGGCAGTTCATAGGTGGAGTATAGAAAATGAGTGCAAGAATTGATAGGGATAGAGTGGGTTTTGGTTCGTTCATTACTGGCGGGTAATAATCGATATAGATTAGTTGATAAGATGGAGATATTTAGATGTAATTTGGTGAGTTTGGTTCCTGTTTGGTCGGAAATTCGTTACTTACAATTCTCTGAGATACTGTATCTTCACTAATGTCAAATGAACTAACCCTTCGGGCTACTCCTGAAATTGCCGCTACATCCAAACTTTTGCGTAAAGAGGTGAAAAAGGTGTTGAGGGTGCAGGATTTGTTTCTACCAGAGGAAATAATAGGTATTCATGTGCGCAAGTAATCTATTGATGCTAGAGGCAGGGAGCCTGTGATGCAGTTGCAAGTGCAGGTGTTTAGTGTGGGTGAGGAGACTGATTGGAATGTGGTGCGGCGGAGCTTGACCAAGCCTGGGGCAGTGTATTTGCCTAAGTATCTGGATGTGCGAGAGGCGGAAGAGGTGCACATTGTGGGAGCTGGACCGGCAGGGTTGTTTGCGGCACAGCGGCTCTTGGAGCGGGTTTAAAGCCGGTAGTTTGGGAACGCGGGAAAGATATGCGTCAGATTTTCGAGGTTTTTGGGGCGGTGCCGGAGATTTTAGTGGAGGCGCATCCGCATATTGGTAATGCTGCAATTTGCGATGTACGCAAAATCCCTGCTAAATATGTGATTTTGGCTACTGGACATTCGGCTCGCGATATTTTTAAGCTATTAGTTCGGCGAGAAATTGCAGTGGAGACCAAACCGCTGGCTATATGGGTGCGGATAGAGCATCCACAAGCTGTCATCGATTTCATCCAACTTTCGTGTGGGTCGCGTGGAAAGTATTTGCCGGAGGCATCCTATTCGGTTGTGCATCAGGTCGAGGGGTCTATTCTTTTTGCATGTGACAGGGAGGGGTGGTAGC
>CESW01003456.1_pt1 | contig 28878 bp, 26 predicted proteins | sample 531171 | NCBI WGS metagenome assembly CESW01 (sample SAMEA2621859, study PRJEB7988) | marine metagenome | biome: marine biome (ENVO:00000447); feature: surface water layer (ENVO:00002042); material: "saline water (ENVO:00002010), including plankton (ENVO:xxxxxxxx)" | depth 5 m
GACACCGAACAAACTCTTGTGATCTCTTCGGACAACTCGCTTCCTCCATGGCTCACCTTAATTAGCATATCGGAAGGGAGTTCAATATTATACGGAACTCCTGTAATCGGACAGGCTGGCACCTATCCAATAAGTTTGAGTGCAACAGACGAAAATGGAAATTCTAGTTCACAAGAATTCACCCTCAATGTGCTTGATGAAAATACCGCACCGATCTTTTCCGTCCCCGAATTCAATAACATTCAAATTCTTGAAGATCAACCTTGGACAACGAATCAAGTCTCGGTGATTGACCCAGACATTCAAAATATTTTTTGGCTTCTGGATCAAGATCCTACTGCAGGTACAGTAGAATTTAATCCTAATTATGGTAAACAGGTTGAATTCTCCTACACACCCGATGGTAATTTCTCCGGTTCTGATGCATTCACTATCCAAGTCACTGATGGTATAAGTTCTGCAGTCGCATCCTACTCAGTATCTGTAGAAGAAGTTCCCGATCCACCTCTATTCTCTTTGCTCCCAGAATTTCCTAACATTACTGATGATGATAGTCTCTCAAAAATGATCATAGTTAAAGATGGAGACGGGTTTGGAGGGCTTTCCCTATCTGTTAGTGGAAAACCGGACTGGATGCAAATTGACGATTACCTTCTCGATCAGAATGGTACAATTTTCATCAGTGGATCTCCAACTTCAGATGACCAGGGCACGATTAATCTTAGCTTAAGTATCTTGGACGCAAATGATCCGGCAGAATATGAGCTCACTCACTCGATTAATTTTGAAGTCGCAGTTTACAATCAACCTCCTCAATTCGAATTTAATGAATATTATTTCGAGGTTGAAGAAGACAGTGGTGAAGAAACTCTCTCTGATTCGAATATCGTAGTAACCGATGATCAAACCTCAACGAACAATCTGATCTGGTCAATTGGGACACAACCTGAATTTGGTACCATTACAATCGAATCAAATGGAACTGACCTCAAGTACACTACTGAAAAAGACCAATTCGGTCTTTGTACCTTTATCTTAACCGTGACCGATGATGGAGGCATTAATAGTTCTTTACCCAAATCTACCTCTATTATTATTGATCTTAATGTTACCAATACCCCAGATGCTCCAGTTTTCACTTCGACTCCTCCAAGTGATCAGGATGATAAAGTAAGTTGGAATGATGAAAGCGAATATAATTATCAGATCGAAACATTCGATGCAGATCTAACTTATCCCTTAATTGAATTAATCAGTCCGATTCCAGACTGGTTAAAATTCCAGATTTTGCCTGGTGCTGAACCAGGAATTAGCGTGGCAGAACTAAAGGGAACAGCCAAAGTAGGAAATGAAGGAATCTACAAAATAGAGATTAAAACGACAGACGATTATTATTCTGTAACTCAATCTTTTAATTTGGAAATTAGAATTGATGACTACCCACCGCAATTTCTATCCACTAAAAACGATCAAGAAATTCAAAAAATAAGGATTTTCATAGATGAAGATAGTAATGTCACAGAACAATTTAACCTACCCACCAACTATTATGCCAAAGATCCTGATCCTAAAATTGATGGCGGTATTTCATGGAAAATTAGCCAATATCCAAAAACTGGGAATCAATTAAGCATTGAAGGTAATGGTACTCGACCCGGGTCATTTCAATATTTTCCGGCTAATAATTTCAATGGTTATGATGAGTTTTACCTGAAGGCTTCGGATGGACACAGGGAGTCTGAACTTAAATTTGAAGTATTTATCAGACCCTTACCCGACGCTCCAACATTTCTACAACCAGATGCAACCAACTTCTCTTTGAGTGTGGGGGATTATTTTGAGGTACTGTTGGAAGCCATTGATGAGGATTCGAGCCAACTAGAATTTAAAAAGTTTACTCCATCATGGGAGGATAACGAATGGTTGTTTCTCAAAGATGGTAATTCATCCAAGTCGGTTTATCTCTATGGTAATGCCCGAATTAATAAAAAAAGTAACACCATTCCAGTTAGCGTTTCCGTTACCGATGAATCCGGAAGGTTTGATACTTTAGACCTTGTCTTCTCCCTTGATGGAACAAATCAAAGTCCAGTTATTCAAGCCGGTCGTGAACTCTCAATCATCTTCTCGGCGGACGGTGAACCCATTTCACTAAACTTGAACGATTTAATAGCCACGGACCCCGAGAACGATCTGATTATTTGGGAACCGTTCACGGAAGATGGAAAACTTATGGTGCTTACAGAACAAAGTTCCTCAGCTCGTAAATATACTGCTACAGATGCAAATATCACTCTTGAGCAAAATGGAAGCAAGCTTGTGAAATTAGAATATTTACCCCATAACCCTAAGAGCTTGACTGGAGAGTTTATGCTTCGTGCTTCTGATGAAATTAGCCACGACCAGATCACTATTTATGCTTCAGTCTTAGAGGATACCATGACCCCTGTTATTGAAGGCAATAATACTACTTCCATCGAGCAGGGGGAATACTTTGCCAAGGACTTCAAGATTTTGCATCAAGAAGATTATTACGATATATTTTTAACTGGTGGACCCGATTGGGTATCGCTAAAAAAATTGGATAATAGCAGCTTTCGAATCAGCGGCACTTCGCCGTTAGAGGATCTAAACCTTTATACCGTCGAATTCTATGCGGTATCCGGCGGTCGAAAGTCATCCAATTTCAAGCTCAGCCTTCAAACTATTGACAGTACTCCTCCAACAATCAATTTGCTTGGCGAAAGAGTGATCACATTAAGCAAAGGTGCAACATTTTCGGAACCAGGGTATTTTGCTGAAGACAAATACGGCAATAACCTAACGAGTCAGGTTGTTGTATCTCCAGACCTTGACCAAAACTTAACCTACAATGTTCTTAATTACACGGTTGAAGATCAAGATGGAGGCGTCACGACAACAAGTCGCTATGTAAATATCTACGATTCATTCCCTTTGAATTTCTCTAAAGCCCTTTATTTAAAAACACCTAGTAAACCGGTCTTTTCTTGGACTCCATATGGTAACTTAATCCTTTGCGCTGATGGCTTGACCCAAATTAAAAGTATTGATTCTGACAAAAACACATTGACCAATACATATGATATACCGCGACCTTTCATCAGCAGAATCCCAAGCGGAGATGAAGAGATCGAGATAATTCATCAATTGCTTGGAGATAGTATTCATGTTAAAAATATCCAGAAATTCGGTCAATCCTATTACTTATCTGGTTTATACCAAGATATTTTGAGTATTTCCGGGAAGACTAACTTATCCCAAGGGCATCGTTCTTTTTTTGTTTGTAAATTGAGTGAGACTCTTACTTTGGATTGGATCAAGAGTTTTAATTCGGATGAAGAAGTTTCAAATTTACAAGTTGTAAAGCTTAGCAATGACGGGATTATTCTTGGAGGAGATTTCATAGGAAATCTTTATGAAGATGAAAACCTTCTGCTCTCTTCAACCAAACAGTCCTCTGACATTTTTTTACTTACCATTTCAGACCTGAATTCACCCGTGCAAGTATCAAGCTTTGGACAGGACGGGAACGAAACTTTGTCGTCGATGAGTTCAATGGAAAATGGTGATTTAGTACTCGCAATCAATGTACAAAAAGCAGCTCAAAATCTTTACGGAGTTTTGATGGTTCTGGATCAGGAATTTAATCCTTCTGCAATTTCTTTCGAATCTGATTATGCCAATAACTTGAATGATCTTTTGGTTTTAGATGAATCTATTTACCTAGCTTGTGAATTCAGCGAAGAACTTTTCTTTCGGGACACAGGAATTCAAAATGTAGCGACATCTGATCGAAATGCTTCAACTTTGATGAAATTCAGTACTTCTCTTGAACATCAGTGGACTACCCTCTTAGAAGCAGAAGAATTCGCTAGCTTAACAGATATTGAATGCACGGTATCAGGTGATTTAATTGGATTAGTTGAACACGCTGGAAAGATTTCCGGTTTAAACAATCAAGATTTGCTTGGGAAGCAGGACATTTCCATATTTCGTTTCAATCATCAAGATGGCTCGATTCTTTGGAATGAAAATATAGGAGGGGAAGAGGATGAGAGTGAAGGGAAGCTTGTCATCAATGAATCTGGGACCATGAGGGTTCTATTCAAGAGTGAATCAGACTTTGTTTCAGACGGAATTGAGATCAATGCGACCTTATCGGACGAATACATCCTGCTTTCGTTTGAGGCTGGAAGTTCTTTTCAATTCCTAGAAGAAGAGAAATTATTTTTAACCGAGGGCGATTTTTTTACCTCAGAAATTAAACTCCTTAATTCTAATTATGCTCAATACCATTTAATTGAAGCTCCTAATTGGGTTTCTCTCATAGATCATGGCCAAGGAAGTGCGACCATTTCAGGGACACCGGCTAAAGGCACTTCTAGTGGGGTAGTGGTAATCTCCGCTCATGGTTTTGACCGAAGTTCAGCAAATTATAGTTTAGAATTTTCAGTAGTAGAAAATAATACATCGGTTTCGAACTTAGAAATACCAGAGTTAACCAAAAGTTATGAAATTAAAGGAAATGGTAAAATCCTTTCACTTAAGAATTATCCTAACGATCAAATCGGCGTATTAGGAAACACCTCAGGTAATTTGTCATACCAAGGCATCACAATAAGCCCGAGTGGAAGGAAAGCCGGCTTCCTCCTACTTTTAGACCAAGATTTTGATTACAAAAAGAAAGTTCTCTTTAATTCGACAGTAGAAGCAGCTGTAAAAGGAATGACCCTTGATGAGGAAGGAAATACTTACATCGCTGGTCACTTCAAAAATAATCTCTGGATTGGTCAAACGATATATTCTTCCAACGGGGGATACGATATTTTTTTGGCAAAGCTATCCTCAACGGGGGATGTGCTATCAGTAAATACCTTCGGAGGATATGGGGACGATATTTCATCAAAATTGGTCATTTCCAATGATAAACTCATTCTGTCAGGTCAGTTCAGTGAATCCTTTCCTGTAAATGGTGAATTCATTGAAAGCAGCGGTTCCCAAGATGGATTCATTGCTATTTTTAAACCTGAACAGTTAAATACTTTCTTTAATTTCCATCAAGTAGGTGGAGCTGATTACGACGAAATTACCGATTTCACTGCCACTACATCCGGGGAAATTTTTCTAATCGGTAACTTCAGAAACTCCATCCTTTGGGGAAAGAAAACATACAATACAGAATTTTCACGAACCAGTTCGTTTATAGCATCTATCGATGAAAATTCAGAAGAGGATGCGTTTGAAATCCTATTCAGTAGTGGATCAATGAAGGCTCAATTTTTGAAATACGACCCGCTTACTCAAAGGTTATATATCTCAGGTGAATTTGATAATTCCTTATCTTTGATTGGGAATAATTATCCATCGAACGGAGGGTTAGATCTTTTCATCATGAGTTTGAATGAAAATCTTTCTGCTTTGAATATAAAAACCCTTGGGGGAAACGGGACCGACAGAGTAAGTGCTTTTGAATTAAACAATGATGGGAATTTATTTCTCTCGGGTACTTTTGCCCATTCCATTAAACTTGGGAATGAGACTCTTAATGCTCTCGGTGATACCGACTCTTACCTGGTTAGCTTAAATCCAGACACCTTAGAGATTCAAGATACTTTCCTCCTCCAAGGATTATACAAAGATCAAATTGATGCTATTCAAATAATTAGATCTAACTATCTACTCTATGGATCAACGATTGAAAGTTCACTTGGCGAAGTAAGTTTAAATATTGGTATCCTGGGTTATGCTGAAAATAGACCAAGCCTACTCACGCCTGTCCCTGAAAAAATCTCTTCCAATACTTTTTTTAATTTCGAATTCAAGACCGGGCCTTGGTTAGTGGATCAAAATAATTTCACTATTGATAGCGACTTACTACCGTCTTGGATGTACGCAGAAGTGAATACAGATGGATCAGGGATTTTGTCCGGCCAACCTCCTTTTAAATCACAAGATGTATCCTATGACTTAGGATTTACTATCAAATCTGAATCGGGTGAAATTCTGACTGTTAGTGAGTCCTTAGTTGTTAAAGATAGTTCACAATTCTCACCTCTTATTAAATTAGAAAAAGAATATTCTTTCTACCAATTTGAAGATTTCGAATTCACGATACACGCTTACGATAGAAATAATGATCCTTTATTGATAAACCCAACCCTACCTTCATGGATGAACTTTAGTGCTTCCGATTCAGGATTATGGGAATTCTATGGTTCAGCAGGGGTTGGCGAAACAGGGAGTCATGTCATTGAAATTATGATAGTGGATACTTCTGGCCTCCAATCAAACGCAAAAACATTAATAAATATCAAGCCAAATCTGGGAGGGGGTTCTTCCAGTAATGATGCATTACCTAATGGCTGGGATGAACAATGGATTGGCACCTATGCGATTAGTAATAATGGATGGTGTTATCATACCGTTTGGCACTGGGTATGGCTACAACCTAGTAATAATATGAGTGATCTATGGTTTCTGACCGAAGTAGGGAATTGGTACTGGACAAACTCAGAAAACTGGGACGCTGAAAATCAAAGTGGATATTTATATTCAGCAACGAAAAAATCATGGATTTACTGCAGGAAAGATGTTGGTGAGCAAACCATCAGTTACGACTATACCGAGAAGGTATGGGAAAAATTTAAATAATTAAGAAGCCAACAAGTTCTTATTTTTAAGCAAGGACTGAAGTTTTTTGTATATGGCTGAATAAAGGGAATCTTCATCCAGCTTAAATTCTTTCCGAAGCTGAGAAACGGAACTGCCATGAGGTATAAATTCATCAGGCCAACCAAAGCGAGTTATTGTAGATCGAGTACCTGTATCACTTAAGTACTCGAGAATTGCAGAGCCAAAGCCTCCTTTGAGAACCCCATCTTCAAGAGTAAAAATATGATCAAAGTTTTTAGCATGCCTCGATAACAAATGGATATCCAGCGGCTTAATGAATCGAGCATTGACAATGGTAAAGCCAACTCCGAATTCAATTAAGAACCTAGAATTTAGCTTGATCGCAACTTCAACAAAATCTCCAATTGCCCAGATGGCTCCAAGTTCTCCGCTCTCAAGTATTTCGGCCTTTCCTATTTCTAGATTAGAAGCTACCTCGGGTACATTTACTCCAAGACCATTTCCGCGAGGATAACGAATAAAAGCAGGTCGGTCAGAATTTACACCGGTAGATACCATGTTCTGTAATTCAGCTTCATGCCTTGGTTGCATGATAATGGCATTGGGAACGCAGTTTAGATATGATATGTCGAAAAGTCCGTGATGAGTAGGGCCATCATTAGGAGACAGCCCCGCACGATCTAAGCAAAAAGTTACTGGTAAATTTTGCAAACAAACATCATGAATAATTGGGTCATAAGCACGTTGCAAAAATGTTGAGTAGATGGCACATACCGGTCTCATATCCTTAGTAGCCATCCCAGCTGCCAACAAAACTGCATGCTCTTCCGCAATGCCAACATCGAAAAAGCGATCTGGACAATTTTCCTGAAAAGCATCAAGTCCAGTACCACTTGGCATTGCAGCAGTAATACCCACAACACGGCTGTCTTCTTTCGCTAACTTGGAGAGAATGTCACCAAAAACATCTTGATACTTGGGAGGAGATCCGGGCGGTGAGGCTTTCATTACCCCCGTTTTTTTCTCAAAAGGTCCTGATCCATGCCATTTCTCTGGTTCCTTCAGTGCTACCGGATAGCCTTTTCCCTTTTGGGTCAAAATATGGAGGACAATCGGCTCCTCTGATTTCTTGGCGAACTCAAGAAAGTGAACAAGAGAGTCAATATCATGACCATCAATAGGTCCGAGATATCGAATCCCTAACTTTTCGAAAATAGAAGAAGGTGCGAGTAATTCCTTAGTATCTCTTTTAGCCTTAGAAACAAACTTCATTAATGACTTTCCGCCAGGCACCGATGAGAGGACAGATTCAGCATCTCTGTGAAGCTTGTTGTATACAGGATTAGCGATTAATTCATTAAAGTATTTGGAGAAGGCACCTACATTTTTTGCAATAGACCATTCATTATCATTCAAAACTAAAATGAACTTTTTGGTGGAACAGGCTATATTATTAAGAGCCTCTAGGGTTATGCCACAGGAAAATGCTGCATCACCGGCGATGGCAACAACATGGTTGTTTTCAGACTTCATATCGCGCGCCATACACATACCTAATGCTGCAGACAATGCAGTCCCGGCATGTCCTGCTCCATAGGAATCATGAATGCTTTCTTCTCGGCAAAGAAAGCCACTGTAGCCGCCTTCTTTTCTTAGATTTTCAAATTTTTCATCGGTCCTACCAGTCAGTAACTTATGGACATACCCTTGATGAGAAACATCCCAGCAAAAAGAATCCCGGGGTGAATCAAAAGCTAGGTGAAGGGCAACTGTGAGCTCAACCACTCCTAAGTTTGGCCCTAAATGCCCCCCATTCGCAGATGTTGTATCGATGATTCGAGTACGAATTTCATCGCACAAAACAGAGAGGGACTGAGGAGACAAATCCTTGAGCTGTTTTGGAGAATCCAAACTATCCAATATTGAGTCACTCGGCATCCGAATTGTTTTCCTTGGATAAAACACCTGCCTCATCTACTTCTTTTATGTGGATTTCGGCTGAATTGACTTTTGAACGGCAATGGCTCAATAACTTAGCACCTCTTCGATACTCCGAAACCAAGGAGTCAAGATCAACCTCTCCCTCTTCTAGCTTAACGACAATATCTTCCAACTCGTCGATGGCATCTTCAAAAGAAAGATGTTTAAGATTTTCAGTTGCTTTTTGGGTCATAAAGAAGAACTTTATACATATTCATTTCTTTTTATCAATCATGGAAAAATCTTCTAATAATCGACAAAGCTAAAGTTTTATCGATACTGCTAGCATGTCATCATTCCAAGGTTTTATCTTAGTACTAGCATTCCTCCAGCTGGCTTTTCAGTTGTTTCTAAAGAAAAAAAATGAGATGAGGATAAAATTACTTAAAAAAGTTCCGCCCAAAGAAGCACAATCTATCATGGATGAAAACAGTTGGAAAAAAACATCTGATTATTCCTTGGAGAAAAGTAGGTTTTCAAACTTTGAAGAAATTTTCGGCTTCATTACCTTCATCCCAATTTTTTTATTTATTTTTCCATGGGTCTTTGGAACTTGGAACACTTCGACTGAAATCGGAGTCTGGAGATCTGCTTTCGTCGTTTGCTGTTTTTTTATTTCTCTTCAAGCACTCAGTCTTCCTCTCGATTGGTACAAGCAATTCGTCCTAGAAGAAAAATACGGTTTCAACAAGTCATCCTTAAAGTTATGGATTAGCGATAAGCTGAAAGGGCTTGTTTTAGGCTTTGGTATTGGCCTTCTACTTCTAAGCTTTCTTCTTTATTTATTTCGTGAGATATCGAGCTTCTTACCCCAGATGTGGTGGGTACTAAGCTTTTGTATTTTCTTTATCATTCAATTGATCCTTATGGTTTTGTGGCCTAAAATTTTCCTTCCTTTGTTCAATAAATTAACTCCCCTTAAGGAAGGCAGCCTCAAAGACCGTTTGATTTCTCTTGCGGATAGAAGTGGATTCAAAGCAAAAACGATTGAAATTATTGATGGAAGTAAAAGATCAGGTCATTCAAATGCTTTCTTTACTGGATTTGGTAAATTCAGAAGAATTGTTTTGTACGACACCCTTGTAGAACAAATGGAAGAAGAGGAAATTGAAGCCGTTTTAGCCCACGAGGTAGGACATTATATGAAGGGCCATATACCTAAGAGACTTTTTATTTCTTTCCTAAGCGGACTTGGTATGTTCGGGCTCATTTCCGTAGCACTTAGCAGTCCTTGGGTCTATGAATCGGTAAACTTACCCGAATACTTACTTGGGTCTGCCAGCTCTATTTTAGTTTTGCTTAGCTTGACCCTGGGCTTTCTGACCTATTGGATTTCTCCGATTAGTAATCTTCTTTCACGAAAGCATGAATTCGAGGCAGATTTATTTGCAAAAGAATCAATCGGAAGCGAAAAACCTCTCATAGAAGCATTAAGGAAACTTTACAAAGAAAACCTAACACACCCTCTTCCTCACCCTTGGATTGCAAACTTTCATTTCTCTCACCCAACAATCATAGAAAGAGAAAGAGCTCTTAGGTCATAGCAAAGTCTTCCTAGTTACAAACCGAGAACAATACCAAGCATGGACACCTATTCCTGTAATTGAACCAAAAAGATTCATAACGGTATCTCCCAAGGAGGGAAAACGCATGGGAATGAAAGCCTGACTAAACTCGTTCAAAATTGCATAACCCAAGCAAATAAATAAGGCCAGTAGGCTCTTTGGGTTTCGGAATTCGAAATTAAAAGGTCCAAGATATCGTAACCAAACCCAAGAAAAAACAAAAAATAGGGGAAAGTGACTCAAATCCTGCAACCAAAAAGGATAATCGAATATTTCTTCAGAAAATCTTATAAAAACTTCATCTGCATCGATTTCCAACCAATAAGATGGTTGCGGAAATCCCGTAAGAATTTGAAGAAACAATGAATAGCAAATCGGAACCAATAAACCGAATGAAGTTGCGGATAATCCAATCTTACTAGATATTGTTGTATTGTTCTTAACTGAGTTCATTCGGACAAGGAAAGTCGTAACTTCATATATCTCATGCCAATCTACGAGTTTTTTTCGCCAACTGCGGGTAAAATATATTCATTCTTTGCACGCTCTACCTCATTTTCTGACAAAACTCCCTACTGTCCAGATGGAAAGAAAAATGAGATGAAGAAAATTCTTTCTTCTTTTTCAATCACTGGAACACTCGATGATACCTCAGAGGAAGATTCTGGCTCCAATGATAGTGAGAATCCATTTGACCAACTTGACCCAAAACAAGCTGAGCTGGCAATGCGCGAACTGGAAGGATCGATGCATGGCATGGATGATGAGAATCCAGACCCCAAGCAAATGGGTTCACTCATGAGAAGAATGTGCGAAATAACGGGCGAAAAAATGGATGGTCAGATGGAGGAAGTTGTTAGAAAACTAGAGGAAGGTATGGATCCAGATGTATTAGAGGATCAAATGGGAAACTTCATGGATAACGATTCGGATTCCGAAAATACCTATGAAATCAGCCAAGAAGAAATTCGAAATAAAGTAAAAAAAATGCTTCATCAAAAGTTATTTCGAGATCCGGTACTTTACGAGTTTTCAGATTACTTGGAGTAGGATGAAAAATTTAAAATTTATTATAGTTCTTTTACTCTTTTTCTTTTTACTAAATTGTAGTGAAGATCAAACTAATGCTCAAAGTGGTAGCGGGTGGAAGGGCTCAACCAATGAGTTCAATCAACAATTTAAAAAAAATATCGAGTCAGATAGCACCACGATTTTGTTTGATAGCAAAACCAAGGAGAAGTTTGATGGGTTGTTGGAAACCAATGATTCAAGCTTTCTGAGCAAGCAAACCTATGAAAGCGGGAAACTGCATGGAGAAAGTAGCATCACTTCAATCAATGGATCTAGAGTAGATGCCAATTTCAAGAATGGTAAACTACATGGTAAAATGATCTTGCGCGATTCTGAAGGAAATATCAGGTCCGTGATCACTTACGATGAAGGGAATATTTCGCCCTTCGCCGAATAGTTCAAAAATTCTTACTGCTCTACTTTCCTATCTTTCTTTTTTTGGTAAATTCCCGGCTCGCCCTCTTGGCAGTCTTTGAAACTCCTTCTTTTTTTTCGTTAAGTTCTGCAAAGGGCAAGAAAAGATAAAAAGTAGTTCCTTGTCCTAGAGTTGAGCTAAACCCGATCTCTCCATTATGGTCTTCCATAAATAATTTCGAATTATATAAACCAAATCCAGACCCACTTGAAGATTCCTTGGTTGTAAAAAATGGATCAAATAAAAATTCTGCAATTTCTTCGGCAATACCACCACCATCATCGCTGAATGAAATTTCAGTTCCATCAAATTTTGCGTTTCGCGAGCCGCCCCAAGCATTCTTCATAATTTTGCTGCCTTTCTTGATAATCTTCGCACTAATTTTTATTTTACCGTTACGAGAAATTGCATCTCGTGAATTAATCGCCAAATTCAAAACGACCTGTCTGAAACCAGTTTCCTCCAAGAAAGCAGGTAAAGGCTCTTTACCAAAGTCAGTAGTAATTTTGGCACTGCGAGGGATAATAATCTGAATTAAGTCCATTTGATCCTTTAAAAGTAATCTAATGTCATGAATCGCTCGGGATGCAGGTTTCTGTCGATGTAAATCTATTATTCGACGAACTAACTTTTGGGCCTGCATGGTACTTTTCCTAATTTGCCCCATGCCATTGGCCATGGGATCATCTTTTTCCATCATTCCATGATATAATTCAGAAATTGAGTAAATACCGGCCATTAAATTACTAAAGTCATGAACCAAGCCGTTGGTTAAGGTAGCCAAACCTTCCCTCCAAACTGTATTCGAAATACGGTGCTCTGCAATCGCTTGGCGAGTGATGTCAATAAAAACACCATCAAAACCTAATAATCGGTCTGTTGCCGTTAAAATAGGCGTTCTTACATCCAGTAAATAGATGAGCTGACCCGCAGGAGGAAGCTCAACTCTATAACTAAAACTGAATGTTTCCGCTCTCTTGGAATTCGAGGAAAGCATGTGGTGAAAATGTTCTCGATCTTGTTCGAAAATTTTGTCCACAAATAATCCACCATTTCTTGAAAACTCACGATATTGACTCGGAAATAATTTCTGGATCCCCTTAGAAAGATAACTGAAAGTCAAATCGGTTCTTTGTGTAAAGAAAATACCAGGGAAATTACTGACATAATCAGCAAGTCTACTTTCAGCCTTCTGTAATCGAATCAGAGTATTAGCGAGGGCTCTGGGATCTTTCATCAAGTCTCCTAGAAAGGCTTTCTTGAGACTTTCGTGAGGAGCTAGAGCAGGGGACAGGCAAACAACCGAAACTTCTCCTGTTCCCATAGAGGTAAGTTGAACCCCAAAGGAGGATTGATTTTGCAAGGAACTAAAAGGCAGGAAACATTCTAATTCAGTCTTGTGGAAATTTGAATGTAAGAGTTTACCCCAAGAAGGGTTAAGAGAAACCATCAAAGACCTAAATGAGGAACCCGTCAGTTCCCTCATACTTTTTCCCACCCAAGATGAGAAAGATTCCGAAATTCGAGTTATTTTACCCTTGGGGCAGAGCCAAATTTGGCAATTTTCGAAATTTGGTGTTTTCATCCTTGAACTTCCATTTTGAATGACATAATTCAACAAATCAAATTTCCACACAATAAAAATAGGAAACACTAGGAAAAAATTTCCTACCTTTGAACGCCGATGCTTCCATTATCTTTTTGTTTTCTTAGAGAAGGCAGTGTTTTAGGACTAGGAGTACCTTTTGGCATAAACCTTGCAGTGTTTTGGCGAAAATGGCCGTTATACTCGACAATCTTTATTCCCAAGAAAATTATCTTATTTCTAAGAAACTTCTTGATGCTACCCATTTGCGTCATGAGGCACTGTCTAATAACCTTGCTAATGTTGAGACTCCGGGATTCAAAAGAAGGGATCTTCCTAAAACCTTTTCTGTTGAGTTGAGAAGAGCAGTAGACAGGAAAGATTTCAGAAGGGTTAAGTCTCTTCTTCCTAGAAGCATGGAAGACAGGCAGGCAAAACCTGTCCGCATGGATGGTAACACCGTCCAACTCGATGAGGAAATGCTTTCCATGAACAAAAATGCTTTGAACTACGAATACCTCAGTGGTGCGGTTGGTGGTTCTATCAAAGAACTTAATCTTGCGATCCGAGGAAGAGTTTAAAATGACAATGAATTTAATTCCAGGCATCGAATCTACGGGAAGTGCTCTGTCCGCAGAAAAAATTCGTTTAGAAATCATCGCCCAGAACATTGCTAATTCCAATACCACACAAGATGCCTCTGGTAATGTTTACCAAAGAAAAGAGGTAGCCTTCGAAGAATATATCAAAACTCCTGAAAGAAGAGTGCCGGGTTATGTTGATGAGAATCTTTACCAAGGGGTAAGGGTAACCGATGTATACGATGACCAAACTCCGGGAAGAATGATTTACAACCCTGGTCACCCCCATGCAAACGAAGATGGCATGGTTGAGATGCCAAATGTTGATGTTTCAAGAGAAATGATTGATCTGATCAGTGCATCAAGGGCATATGAGGCTAATCTTACAGTAGTTAAAACTTCACGACGCATGGCTCAGCAAGCAATGGCCATCGGTAAATAACTATTTTTAAATGAACGCTATCTCCAGTCTACCTAGTCTAACGGATTTAATTAATCAAAATCCTAACCTCCAACCCAATGTACAGGCTAACCGCTTTGTTCAATCTTCGGAACTCTCCCAAATTAATAAATTAGGAAACATTCCGCAAACAAATGGTGTAGAACCAGTTATTATTGACAAGACTTCACCAACCGAGCGGGTTACTGCTCCTGGTTTTGCTCAAATGTTTGAGGATTTTATTAAGGGTGTCGACCAAAAGAAGAAGATTTCCGCAAAAGAAACCCAAGATTTAATTTTAGGTCGTTCAGATAACATTCATGAGGCTGTCGTCAAATCACAAGAAGCTGGTGTTGCCTTTAATCTGATGATCGAGGTGAGGAACAAGCTTGTTGATTCCTACAAAGAATTAATGCGTATGCAGGTATAGATTTTAAATGAAAGAAAGATTTGAGAAATTAACTGAACTTTGGGAGAAACTAACTCCCTCACGCAAACTAGGGCTTGGTGTAGCGGTTCTGGGAATAATTGGCTTAAGCATTGGAATACTCACCTGGTCCGGTGGAAGTACCGATATGCGGGTTTTGGTCAGTGGGGCAGATGCTAAAGATTTAGGCGAAGTCGTAGATGTACTTAAATCCAACCAAGTTCCTTTTGAATATAGTGAGTCTGGAGATACCATATTAGTCCCGGAAGACAAGAGACCTGCAATGAGGATGGAACTCGCAATGAAAGGACTACCTAAAAGTGGTGATGTAGGATTTGAGATTTTTGACGAAGGAAACTTTGGTATTAGTGACTTTGTTCAAAGAACAAATCATACCAGAGCGATCCAAGGTGAATTGGCAAGAACCATAACCATGATGGATGCGATTCGATCTGCTAAAGTTTTTGTTGTCAAACCCGAAAACAATTTACTTTTGAGTGAAGACCCAAACGACCGACCAAGTGCTTCAGTTTATGTAGATACTGGAGGAAATACGCTTGATAAACCCAATGTGAATGCTATTCAATTCCTTGTTGCTCGTGCTGTAAAAGGGGTTAACAAATCAAATGTCGCGGTTATGGATAACCAAGGCAATTTACTCTCAGATGAAAGTGAATCGGATGGCGTTGCTGGTGTTGCTGGCCAAATGATGAAAGCTTATCAGGCTCAGGAGAGAAGATTAGAGCAGAAGATTGAAACAATGTTAGCACGAATTGTTGGTCAGGACAAAGTTGTCGCTCGTGTTTCTGTTAACCTCGATACAAAATCCTCAACTTTGCTTGATGAAAAGTTTGACCCCGACGGTTCTGTCCCTCGTACAACCACCAGCGACAAGGATTCTGCCACTACAGTGGAAACACAACCGCAGAATAACGCTACTGGCATGGGGGCTAATATTCCCAATGTTTCACAAGATGCTTCCCAGCAAGACCCAATCATGGCACAAAGCGATGAAAAAAGGGAATCTAAAACCACTGACTTTGAAATTAGCCGTACCCTCAACGAAACCGTACAAGAACCCGGTGCTATCATTGGTCGTAGTGCGGCGGTTTTAATCGCGAAAGGGGAGGCACCTAGGACTCAAGCCGAGATTGATACCATCCACGAATCGGTTGTAAATGCAATTGGGGCTCGCTTTGACCAATCTGATTTAGCCACACACGTAACCGTGCATGAGGTCGAATTTCAACCTTCCTACGCTGGACCAGCAGGCGAGACATTAAATCAATTCCAACAACTTTTGGACACTTATGGCCCGCACCTTAAAAATTTACTCGGTATAATTCTAGCTCTAGCTATCTTTTTTGTATTTCTTCGAATGCTCAAGAAGTTCAAACCGAATGATGCTGAAGTTCAAGTTCTCGACGAAGATGATCAGCAAATGCTTGCGGGTACCAGAAGCCTAGGCAGTGGACTAACTCCTGAATTGCTTAATGATTTAATCCAAGAGAAGCCTGACAATGTAAGCACAGCACTGAGGAAGTACCTCGAAACCGGTTCATCCTCATGATAAGATCTTAATCCACCTCTTATTTCTCTTAGGTCATGCAAGAAGTTGAAGAAGAAGAAGAAAGCGTAGAAGAACGCTACCGCAAGATGTCTAAGCATGAGAAGCTTGCACTCCTGATGATCGCACTAGGAGAGGATGCAGCCTCCACTCTGTTGAAAAGATTTGATTCCAAAGATGCAGAAGGAATCTGTAAAAGAATTGGTGATTTCTCAATTGTCGACCAAGAACTTAAGGATTGTGTACTTGATGAATTTTCAGAAATCATTGAATCAAGTGTTAATTCAAACCTCGGTGGTCTAAATTTTGCCCAGAAAACCCTCGAGCTTGCTCATGGAGACTACAAGGCAAACAACATGATGAATCGGATCGCTCCGGTTCGAGACTCTCTAGACTTCATGGATGATATCAAGGAGATGGATCCTGGCCAGATTTATAATGTCCTTCGCTTTGAGCAACCCCAGACTATCGCTTTTGTTCTCGCAAATGTAGATGCCGATAAAGGTTCGGAAGTTCTTCAAATGATGGCGCCCAACATTCAAGAGCAAGTAATTGAAAGAGTTGGTGCAATGGAAACCACACCGATGGATCAAATAGAAGTAGTTGCCAATACCTTGGGGAGTAGAATGGGTAAAAAGGGTCAATCTCCAAGAGTTAAAACTGGTGGTGTGAAATCGGCCGCTGAATTGCTCAACTGGTTCGAGAAAGATGAAGGCAAGGAACTTCTCAAAAGCATCGAGAAAAGAAATCCGAAACTTGGGGGATCCATTCGTCAAAGAATGTTTCGCTTTGAAGACTTGGTCAGGCTTAGTGCAGGTGACATTTCCAAGATTACTAAAGAAGTGGATCAAGATGATTTAGTCATTGCGATGAAAAACGCCTCTGCTGAATTGAAGAAAGTGATCTATTCAACGATGTCGAAGAGGGCTGTTGAAGCCCTAGAGGAACAGCTTGGTTTCTTGGGTCCAAAAAGACTTTCTGAAATTGAGTCTGCTCAGGATCGGGTGATTCAAATTGTTCGAGAGCTCGAAGAAGATGAAGAAATCATCCTGGATACAGGAGGAAGCGACGTTGTCGTACAATAAGAGCATTGCTTTCCCGATCAAACCAAAGGGATTTAGAGTTAGTTCATTAGAGCTTCCATCCGTTCCTTTCGCCAAGTCCGACCAAGCAAATTCAGAATCTTTCGAGCGTGGTAAATCCGAAGCTGCAATCTTTTATCAAAGAGAAATAGAAAAGCTTAGAAACGAGTACGCAGCTCGACAAGAAAAACTATTGATTGCACTTCAACAAAAAGTGGATCAAGTTCTTGCCGAACTAGATAAAAGACTCCCGACCTTAGTGGTAAATATGGCTGAGAAAGTGCTGGGTGGTATCGAGCTAGATGCCGACATGATTTGTTCATTGGTAAAATCCATGATTGAAGAATTTGGTACTGAAGATGAAAACCTTGATGTTTTTTTATGCCCTGATGATCTAAACCTTTTAAAATCTTTATCGGATAAAGATAAAATTCCCGATTCAAGTGATGATCAAGAAGGGTTTGCCAGTGCAATCGCCGGTATTTTTGACGGCATCGATGGAGATGATGCCTTACTCGAAGGTTACCCGAATGTTAAATTTTTCGAAGATCCTTCGCTTCAACATGGAGACTGCCAAGTGAAAAGCAGGTTTGGATTACTGGACGGAAGAATCTCAACCAAACTCCGACGATTAGAAGAGGAAATTAGAGGTGATTGATTCATTACATGACCGGTTCTCCTTTATTGAGAAGAGTATAAGCGGAGCCAGAACACACGATAAAATTGGAACCGTAAAAAGGGTAACCGGTCTGATCATCGAGTCAGAGGGACCCGAGGTTTGCATTGGACAGATCTGTACGATTAATTCCGAAAGACACAATGAAAGTACCGAAGCTCAAGTTGTTGGTTTTCTGGAAAACAAGGTTCTTTTAATGCCCTTGGAGAGTGTTCACCTTATTCACCCTGGATGTAATGTAATCTCCAAAAAGAATTCAAATTCTGTACCTTTTGGAAATGCTCTATTGGGAAGAGTAATTGATGGAATGGGAAGACCCATTGATGGGAAAGGCCCCTTAATGTCGCAGACTAGGAATGGATTTTATGCTGAACCCCCTAATCCTCTAAAACGAAAGTTAATTACCGAACCTTTCAGTACCGGAATAAAATCCATTGACACCTTTATTCCGATGGGACAAGGACAGCGCATCGGTATTTTTTCAGGTAGTGGAGTTGGTAAATCCGTACTTTTAGGAATGATTGGGCGAGGTTCAGAAGCAGAAGTAAATGTTATTTCCCTCGTTGGAGAAAGAGGTCGAGAACTGCGCGAATTTATTGATAACGACCTCGGTCCAGAAGGCATGGCAAAGTCAATTATTGTGGTTTCCACATCGGATCAACCAGCTCCAATGAGAATAAGGGCTGCGACCTTGGCAACTGCACTTGCAGAAGGGTTCAGGGATGCAGAAAAGAAGGTTTTACTTCTGATGGATTCCATAACTCGCTTTGCTATGGCTCAGCGAGAAATAGGACTGGCTGCAGGTGAACCTCCCGCCAGTCGCGGTTATGTTCCATCCGTCTTTTCTGTTTTGCCCAAGTTACTTGAAAGAACTGGTTCTACGGATCATGGTTCCATAACTGCAATTTACACTGTCTTGGTAGAAGGTGATGACATGAACGAACCAGTGGCAGATGCAGTAAGAGGATTCTTGGACGGACACATTGTGCTAGACCGAAATCTTGCAAACGCGAATCATTTCCCTGCAATTGATGTCCTGAGCAGTGTAAGCCGTCTAGACAGGGCTGTTTGCTCCCAAGATGAAATGGGGTTAATTTCAAAATCTCGCGACTTACTTTCAGTTTACAAGCAAAATGAGGATCTCATTAATGTGGGTGCTTATATTAAGAATAGTAACCCTAAAATTGATGAAGCGATTGTTAAACAACAATCTATTTCTTCTTTCTTAAAGCAACCTTACGACAAACTCCATGACCGTGAAGAAAGCTTTAAAATGCTCAGATCTATTTACTGATTATCATGAAAGCTTTTAGTTTTAAACTCCATACCTTGAAGCAATTAAGGAAAGCAAACCGAGAAAAAGCTTTGCATGCTTATGGAATTGCTGTTCATGAATCCGAAAAAATTGAAAATGACTTGGCTCGAAAAAGGAGTGCCCTCGAAAGTTTACAGAATCGAATCAAGCTTAAAAGGTCGGGCTATTTCTTTGGTCAGGAGGAAGAAAGCTATCAAAGAAATATTGCATCGGTTAAAAACGATATCCTGTCCGTTCACAAAAGCCTCAAAAACTCTCAAGAGATTCGCGAAGCGAAGAGAAAGCTTTTCCTTATAGCCGAAGCAGAATTCAAAAGCCTTGAAAAACTCAAGGAGAAACAAAAGATTGAGCATGACCAAGGCGAACAAAAAAAAGAGGAGTCCCAAATTGACGATATCATTAGTGCTCGCTTTAATTACAACTTAAAAACATCTATATCATGAAAATATCTCCTTCTCTTATCGTCGTAATTGCAGTTGTATTATCCGCGGCAAGTGCGGGCGTCATGCTCACGCTTAACTATGATGCTTTGTTCAAAAGAAAACCTATCATCAAAGCGGAATTCACCAGTGTAGAGTTTGATGCGGACGACACCAGCTATTCTCCGGCAGAAACCCATTCAATGAATCAACTCTCCAAGGAATTAGCCGCATTAAAGGAAAGGCTCATTGAGAGAGAAAACGAACTAGATGCGAGAGAATCTGCCATATCCATGGATATGGAATCTCTTGAAAAACAGAAGGGAGAATTGAATCAAATTAGAGAAGACCTAGAAGATCGCTTGGCTGATTTCGAAGCAAGTCAAGGACAAGACTTAAGTGAAGAAAAACTTGCAGAATATAAAGATACTGCAAAAAGGTGGGTAGAGATGGGTCCTGAAGTGTCAAGTGTTGAAATACAAAATTGGCGCCAAAAAAGATTATTTGAGCAGGCCTTGACCATCTTTGAACTATTGAAAGCAGAAGATAAAGCCCCTATCATTGCCTTCATGCTTAATAGCGATGACGACACCATGATTGAGCTTGCTGATGCACTTGCAATGCGGGATCGCGGGCTATTACCTTCACTTGGGTTAGATGACAATGGTCCAGCACTTTTGCAGAATTAAAAATGGATAGCTTACCCCAATTAAGTTCTAGTCCAAAACCGGGGAACTCCAACATTCCCAACCATCAGTCCGTGGGGCGAAATGGTTCTTTTTGGCTTCCCCCGAAGGCAGGTGGTTCTTTTGAGTCTAATTTGCAAAGAAATATGCCCGAAGTTAAAAATTCAAATAATAACAAGTCATCCGTTCATTCTAGAATTACTGATGGAAAAACAAATCATACTTCTCTCAAAGGTAACATTATAAATCCTAAGAATATTTTAACTAATAATTCAAACTCCAAAAACACTGAGGCTAAACCTGCAACCAAAAACCTAGGTCTAGCATTGGCAAAACCAATCCAGATCAAATCAAAAAGTTCAAATGTTCATGCCAATATTCGAAGAGATCATCCTTCCCTAAAGGAAAATCTGTCCCATCATCAAGTGGCAACCAAAGATTTGAAAGTCACCAAGCAGAATTTATTTTCCAAATCACAACTTTTTGGAGACAGGCTTGATCCAGATTCTGAAAAAAGAGATGGAGGAGCAAAGAAACAAAGCAGTGGCACAAAAAATGCTCAACCATGCGAAAGCATGTCCAATCCAATTACAACATCTGATTTCGGGAAAAACTTACTTTCTTCTACTTCCAGTGGTTTTCAGTCCAAAACTCAGGTACTCAAAAACCTTACTTCCAAAGCAATTCCTCCTCGTATCTCTTACCTGTCCAAGTCTGACCGGAAAGTAGTAAGGTTCGCTATTGATCTGCCCGATGGGGGTAAACTTGGCGTTCGAATTGAAAAAAGTCATGACAAACTTTCTGTTTCCCTGATTTGCCCGAATGATAGCACACAAGAAATAATTTCATTTTTAGGTAAGGATCTTTTTCAGGGTGCTGAAAAAGTTAAAATTGGAATTTATAACTCTTATCAGGATATGGATCTCTTAAATTCTTTAGCAGCATAACTCAAATTCTCATGATCGACTCTTTAGCAACTATCCAAAACCTAGGAAACAATCCTAGGACAACTCCAGCAACCTCAGAGGACTCGCAAAGTTCAGCAACGATGCAAATGGAGGATTTCCTCCAGTTATTAACCAGTCAAATTAGCAACCAAGATCCCCTAGAGCCAATGAAAGATACCGAATTCATATCTCAAATGGCCAACATTGCATCCCTTGAACAAATGCAACAATTTTCAAAAGGTTTTGAGATGTTTGCTAGTTCTCACAAAGACATGGTAGCCCAAGCATATTTAGGTAGAGCGGTTGAAATAAAATCAGGAAGTGAGGAATTAAGTGGTATTGTCAATGCAGTGGAGCGGTCTGAGGATGGCAAAATATCGGTATTGGTAAACAACAAGGCTTACGACCCGAATGAAATTATAAAAGTTAGCCTACCTTCTGAGTAAAACCATGATCCCTTCCTTACATAATGGTGTTTCAGCACTAAAAAGTTTAACCCAAGGCTTGCAAGTTTTGGGTAACAACATTGCGAATGTGAATTCTCTCGGGTACAAGTCATCGAGAGCTAATTTCTCAGATAATTTTTACTTGCATGTAAATGACGCTGAGTCTGGTGAAGGTGGCGTCCCGAGTAACAATATTCAGCAACATGGTACGGGAGTGCATGTTAGCTCGATATCCTCTGATTTCAATCAAGGTACTATTGAGGTGACTGGATTGGATCTAGACCTTGCAATCCAAGGAGAAGCACTGCCTAATGGTGGTGGTTTTTTTGAACTTCAAGATCCTACCACAGGTGATTTATATTACACCCGTGCCGGTGCATTCGAGTCAACTATCGAGGGCTTTGTAGTCACTCGTGATCAATACAGATATCAATTGCTTAGTGCTGAAGGCAAACCTTTAGTCGTCGGTTTGGAAGAAGGAGAAACTTTATTGACTCGAAGAATCGAAGAGGATGGTGTCGTAAATTTGGTAGTAAGCCGAGAAGGTGAAGACATTATTCGAAAATCCGGCCAACTCAAAATTGCTAACTTTCAGTCCCCGCAATACTTGAGAAGGGTAGGAAATGGTTTCTTCTCAAATGGACAAGTGGGACAAAATGTTGCCGGAATTCTGGATAATAGTTTCCCCGCCTCAGGATCAAACGGTAAGATTAAACAATATGCTCTGGAGCTTTCCAATGTTGACTTGACCAATGAATTTGCTGCAATGATTTCGCATCAAAGATCATTCCAAGCAGGTTCTAGAGTAATCACTACTTCCGATGCTATCTTGTCTGAAGCAGTGAACCTTAAACGTTAGTATTCACCTAACCTAAAATAAAGTCATGTGTGCAGCTCAATTAGACGAACTTCCCGAAAGTAAAGAAACCCCAGAAACTAAAACTAGTAGCGGTAACCTTGTTCCTGCCCTAATTGCTATTGTTTTGGCACCAGCGCTAACGGTTGGTGCTATGTTCTTTTTAATCCAGATGAATAAGCCCGAGGAAACAATTAAACCTCAAATTATCGAGGGTGGACAACCCTTAGATATGGAACCATCTGGTGAAGAGAAATTTTACGAGTTAACCAACCTTATAACCAACCTGGGCGGTCCGATAAAATCCCGATACATCAATCTTGAATTAAAGCTAGAAGGTCTTGCGGGAGACTTTGAAAAAGTTTTGGAAATGAATGAACATCGGATACGTGACAAAGCTTTGGCTATTATGGGCGCCTACACCTATGAAGATGCACAACTCGATGGATTTCAAGAACGAGTTAGGGTTGATCTCAAAAAAGGTTTTTCTTCGATACTACGCAAATATCGTGATGGAGAAAGCGATTTGATTCGACAGATTTATTTCACCCAATTCGTCGTCCAGTAAATTATTCAAATGCCTGAGGATACAAAATTTGAAGACGAAAGCTTTGATCTGTCCGAGATCGAAGGCACCTCTGGACAACCCATTTTCCTTCATGATGGTACAAAGATACTGGATAGCTCTGGTATAAGTTCGAAAAAATATGATTTTACAAATCCCATCGTTCTTTCTGATGCAGATCTGAGCAAGCTCAAGACAAAATCCGAACAATTTGCATATTATCTTGCGGGTCACTTATCCATGTTTCTCCGTACCGAGTTCAATCTAGAGCTGGAAGACCTAACCGCAGATCTTTATTCCAATTTCACGCAGTCAATCAAAACGCCTTCTTGTGTCTCTATGTTCAAAATGCAGGAACTTAACGGTGTTTGCCTTCTTGATGTAAACTCTCATCTTTCAGCTACCGTGGTTGATCGAATACTGGGAGGTCGTGGTTCGACCAACCCTGAAGAACGCGGACTTACTGATATTGAGAAAGCTCTTGTGGAAGATTTCAATCAAATTATCCTTCAAGAATGGTGCAAGCAGTGGGAATCAACAATGAGTCTTACCCCCAGTATCATTGGCTCTGAAAGTTCCGGTAAATTTCTCCAGACTTCACCAGCGGATGCCATGATGTTAATTATGAGCATGGAAGCATCTTTTGGTGATGTATCTGGTCCCATGCGAATTGCAGTTCCATATTACACCATGGAACCTGTACTTAGCAGACTACTTGCTTCGGTCTCCAGCGAAGAAACCAAGACTACAAGACCTCCACGCTGGCACGAAGTATATGATAACATACCCGTTAAAGTATCTGCAGAATGGGATGCCTTCGAGCTTTCCCTTCGCGACTTAAGCAATCTAGAAGTAGATGATATTATTGAAATGGATTCTGCCCTGATTGAAAAAACTAAATTAAGAATTGAAAGTCGGACCTGTTTTACTGGAGAGGTTGGCCTCGAGGGTGACCAAGTAGCATTTCAAGTAAATCAGAGTATTACGGACGCATTAAAGATGATTGGAAAAAACCATGGATAGTAAAAAAATGGATATCGTGATGGACGTTAAGGTAAGCGTTACCGTCCAACTAGGTACGGCTGAATTACCTATGAAAGAAGTAGTTGAATTAAGCCCTGGTGCCCAAATACAACTTAAGCAAAATGCGAAAGACCCGGTAAGTTTATTGGTGAACGGCAAATTAATCGCTCACGGCGAAGTCGTTGTCATCGATGACCGGTTTGGTTTAAAGATTACTGAGATCGTAGACTCTCCTTCTTGACTCTTTCAAGACGCATCTCTTATGCATCAATTGAGGTCTTAAATTGATTCCATGGCTGTCAACAATTTCCGCATCCACCAATCCTTTCACGGATAGCACATGGTTGTGGGTTAGGGTAGTAGGCTTCCTAGGTATTCTCGCTGCTTCTGCTTATTTCTTAACATTATTTCAGAAAAAGCGTCAATTTACATCCCTCAAAAAAAAGCATGGAAAAATTGTAATTGCTGACACTTGCCCACTTGGAAACCGCCAATATTTGGTCGTGGCACAATATGGTAAAGAGAAACACTTAATTGCTGTTAATTCAAATTCAATTTCTCATTTATCAAAACTTGATACAACTGTAATAAGTGCGGAAGAGAAAAGCACGCAATCTTTAAATGAAGATAAGCATTAGAGTCATTTTAGTTTTATTGACCTTAAGCTGGTTTCAACAGACAGAACTCTATAGTCAAACCACTGGTACCGGTTCGCCCGGGTTAAGAATTGATGTAACTGGTTCGAATGATGATGGTGACTTTGGCGTTGCCATACAACTCGTAATTGCGATGACTATCCTTACATTAGGTCCGTCGATTATTATGATGATGACATGTTTTACGAGGATGGTAATCGTATTGGGTTTTGTGCGGAATGCCATAGGTGTAAATGCGGCTCCATCCAGTCAAATCATTGTTGGACTTTCGCTATTTTTAACTTTTTTTGTTATGGGACCAGTATGGAATAAGATTTACGACAATGCGATTACTCCGTACATGGCTGACACCATGAAATCAAGCGATGCCCTCATGGTGGCGACCGCATACATGAAGGATTTCATGCTCAACCAAACCCGCCAGGAAGATGCCCAATTCTTTCTTGAAATATCAAGGCAGGGAGCAATGACTAGGGATGAACTTCCTCTTAGTATTGTTGTACCATCTTTTGTCCTTAGCGAATTGAGGACTGCCTTCCAGATGGGATTTTTGATTTTTATCCCTTTTATTATCGTCGATTTCATCGTGGCTTCCTCCTTGATGTCTATGGGGATGATGATGATGCCCCCAGTGGTAATATCCATGCCCTTCAAACTACTGCTTTTTGTGCTGGTAGATGGTTGGTACTTGGTTATTGAATCATTGGTTAACAGTTTCAATGTATCTTAGCTTTAAATTTAAATAGGAGGCATTAATTATGACAATGGAACTTGCAGTCGATATTATGAGAAACCTTTTACAGACTGGACTGATTTTATCTATTCCCATTCTTGGTACCGCACTTGTAGTTGGTCTAGTTGTCAGTTTCATCCAATCTATTACCAGTCTTCAGGAGCAGACTCTTACATTTGTACCGAAATTAGTATGCGTTTCTCTTGCCATTGTAATTTCCGCGAATTTCATCCTCAAAACGATGACCGAATTTTGTATTTCTATGTTTAATTTGATGCCAACTATGGCACAATGACAATTGAAGCAGGTGAAATTGTCGTTTGGGTGCTCGTTTTCTTAAGAACGGGGGCATTCTTTCTGGGTATACCGCTATTCGCGGGAAAACTCATTCCCGTAAAGGTGAGAACTGCATTTGGATTACTCTTTTCTATTTTGATCAATCCCCTAGTTCCAGCAAATCTAGAATTGGCTAATCATTTTGCAGGGGCAATTCTTTTATCACTCAATGAAATATGTATTGGTTTGTTGCTTGCTATGACCGTGCGGATGATTTTCTTTGCGGTTGAACTTGCAGGTCACCTCATTTCTTATGAAATTGGTTTGATGGCTAGTAACAGTGTGAACCCACTTTTAGGTTCCACAGACTCCACCATCACCACTCTCCTTTATTATTTCAGTATGTTGATTTTTTTCGTAGCTGGAATTCACTACGATGTATTGAAAGCCTTTATTTTAAGCTTTGAGATTCTACCTATCGGTAGCTATTTTCTTTCTGCTAGCCCAATGGTTGAATACGCAAGGGAAGTTTCAAATGTTTTTGTAATTGGAACCCTAATCGCAGCACCATTTATCGCTTTAAATTTTATGATTAACATATCTTTCGCGGTTCTTGGTAAAGCTGTACCTAAAATGAATGTATTCATGACGAGTTTTTCCATCAGAATTCTCTCAGGTTTAGTCCTGTTAGTCTCTTCTATTTTACTAATAACATCCTACATCTTAGATGGAAGCAAACGTTCCGTAACCATTATGTTGGATATCATTCAAAACGGTTAAGATAGCGAAACGATGGCTGATGTAGATAAAAGTTCAAAAACGGAACCGCCAACCGAAAAAAAACTTTCTGAATCTAGGTCAAAAGGGCAGTTCGCTAAAGCACCTGAAATTGGCATGACCTTCACCTTACTTGCAGGTTTGCTTATTATTTTGTTTTTAGCTCCTTCGAAAGCGAATGATATGCTCGTATATACCAGGTCAATACTGGAGAACATTGAGTCTATTACCACTACCCAAGAAGGGGTTGCCCACACCTTAAGCTCTTCCTATTTTTCTATGGCCTTAATTGTGTTGCCTTTACTTGCAGCTTGTTTTCTTGCTTCCTTAATCGCAGAAGGACTTCAAACTGGGTTTAGGTTTACTCCTAAGGCAATTGAGCCTTCCTTTAACAAAATGAACCCAATTTCCGGAATAAAGAGGATCATGGGTTTAAAAGCCCTTAAGACATTTTTAATTGATTTTCTCAAATTCAGTGCCATCGCTTCGGTGGTCTGGCTGACCTTAATCATTTTTCTTGATGACCCCATTTTTTACGCCCCTATACCCATTCAACATTTACCGCAATTCATCTATAAACTCTTCCTCGTAATGCTATCTATTCTACTATTACTGTTAACAATAATAGCAATAATCAGTTTCTTCATGAAAAAAAAGGAGCATGATGACGAAATGAAGATGACCAAAGAAGAGGTAAAAGAAGAAAGAAAAAGTAAAGAAGTCTCAAACGAAGTCAAAACAGCTCAAAGAAAGAAGGCTATGGAACTATTAGGCGGCCAAGGGGTGGCTGATGTTTCCACTGCCGATGTAGTGGTTACCAACCCTACCCACTACGCTGTTGCATTAAGATATGAAAAAGGCACAGATAATGCTCCTGTTGTAGTCGCGAAAGGAGAAAATCTATTGGCCAGAAGAATAAAACTTATAGCAAAAGAGCACGAAGTTCCCATGATTGAGAACAAACCCGTTGCTCGCACCCTTTATGCTTTAGGCAGAGTTGGGGAACCTATTCCTCTTCAACTTTACCAGATAGTTGCTGAAATTCTGGCTCATGTCTACAAAACCCATGCTTATTATTTCCATCGCCTAAAAGCTCGAAGAATTTTATCTAAAATGCCTTTATCCAAAGCTTACTCATGAGTGAAATCTTCCAGAAACTCCGCTCTTACCTATCCAGATTTGGGGGTAACTCCGACCTTGGTTTTGTCTTTGGTCTATTTGGTGCTGTGCTACTCCTTGTTCTTCCTGTTCACAAGGACATCCTCAGTATCCTTCTCGTATTAAGTATTGCGATATCCTTATTAATTTTACTTACCGTAATTTATGTTAAAGATCCTCCTGAATTTTCCGTTTTTCCAACATTACTTCTTGCTGTTACTCTTTACCGCCTTGGTCTGAATGTAGCATCTACTAGATTAATCTTATTAGACGGAGATGCTGGATCTGTAATCCAATCTTTCGGAACTTTTGTAGTGGGCGGAAATTATGTCGTTGGAGCAGTTATTTTCTTTATTTTGGTGATTATCAATTTCGTGGTTATTACCAAAGGTGCCGGCAGGATTGCCGAAGTTACTGCCCGATTTACCTTGGATGCGATGCCAGGCAAACAAATGTCGATAGATGCTGAAATGAATTCTGGTATTATAACTGAAGCCCAAGCTCTTCAAAGAAGAGAAAAGATTCAAAAAGATGCGGACTTTTATGGATCCATGGATGGTGCAAGTAAATTCGTCCGTGGAGATGCAATCGCCGGTATATTTATTACCGTAGTCAATGTAATAGGTGGAATTTTGATTGGATATTTCCAACGCGACATGACGATGTCAGACTCCCTGCAAACATACACTATACTTTCGATTGGAGACGGCTTAGTTACTCAAATTCCTGCCATTATTGTATCAATCGCTGCAGGTATTTTAGTTACCCGTTCCTCTGAAGAAGCGAATCTGGGCGAATTCGTGAGTCGTCAACTTACGATTTATCCCAAAGCAATTGCAATTGCCGGAGTGATGCTCCTGATGCTTGCAATTTTTCTGTCCGACACCTTCTGGCCCTTTTTCATTTTATCAATATGTTGCTTTTTAGCAGCTGTCTATTTCTCAAGGAAATCCCAAGAGCCTTCCATTGAAGACATCTC
>CESW01114199.1_pt1 | contig 28634 bp, 27 predicted proteins | sample 531171 | NCBI WGS metagenome assembly CESW01 (sample SAMEA2621859, study PRJEB7988) | marine metagenome | biome: marine biome (ENVO:00000447); feature: surface water layer (ENVO:00002042); material: "saline water (ENVO:00002010), including plankton (ENVO:xxxxxxxx)" | depth 5 m
AAATAAAATAGCTTCAATTATTATTTAGATCATTTTTCATATTTTCAATTTTTTTGGTTTAATTTATGAAAAAATTGCTTATTAAGAAAAATAATCAAAGGGATCTAGAATTAATAAATTATTTTTCATAGCTGTTTTAAAAACAGGCTTATATTTATTTCCTGAACTTAAAAAAATTATTAATTCAAAATTTTTTAGGTTTTTAATATTTGTATATTTATTTTTCATATTTACAAATGGATCATAAAAATGAGTATTTATATATTTTTTTTTAAGAAAATTAAAAATTTCAAGACCCAGAGAGTTTCTTAAATCAGATACTCCGTATTTATATGAAATACCTAAAATTAGAATTTTTACTTTATTCTTTAATTTATTTTTTTTAATACATTTAAATATTTCGTTAATTACATAATTCTTCATTTTGTTGTTAGTTGATCTTCCACTTAAAAGTGTATTAGTTCTGTATTTATTTTTCTTTGCAACATAAGATAAATAATAAGGGTCAACGGGCAAACAATGTCCACCTACTAAGCCTGGTTTAAATTTTATAAAATTCCATTTCGTTGCAGCTAATTTAATTATTTCATTGAAACTTAAATTCATTTTTTTCGAAAGGATTAATATTTCATTAAATAGAGCTATATTTAAATCTCTTTGTGTATTTTCTATTGCCTTTGCGGTTTCTGCTTCTTGAATCTTATTGGTAAAAATTAATTTTTTAGATATTAATTTGTAAACTTTTTTTACTATTGAAATAATTTTTATATTATTACTATTTATTGCAAATATTTTATTTATATTCTTAAGTTTTTTTGAATTGTCCCCAGGGTTAATTCTTTCAGGGCTGAAACACATATAAAAATCTTTATTATTTATTAATCCACTTTTGATTTCTAAAAATTTTGCAAACTTTTCTGTTACTCCTGGATACACTGTTGACTCTAATATTACTATATCTCCAACTTTGATATGTTTACTTATAATAGAAATACTACTTTTAATATGGGATAAATCTGGGAGGTTATCTTTTTTAATTGGAGTGGGTACACAAATAATATAAATATTTGAATCTGCCAGTTCTTTTTCTTTGTTTGAGAATTTTAATTTTTTTTTGATAAAATCATTTTTTTTAAATTCATTGTTATAATCAACTTTTCTATTTAACTCTTTTATTCTTTTTAAGGAAATATCAAATCCGATGGTTTTAAATTTTCGAGATACATTTAAAGCTACAGGTAATCCAACATAGCCCAATCCTAACACGCAAACTTTTAACATTAATAAATTTATACTTTTTTTATATAAAATTGATATATATTTTGATATGAAAATATTAATTACTGGTGGTGTCGGATTTATAGGATATAACTTTTGTAAATTTTTACTAACCAAATCAAATCATCAAATTTATTCTATTGATAGTTTAAATAATTATTATTCACAAAAACTTAAAAGAGCAAGATTAAGAGATCTTAAAAAACATAGGAAATTTAAATTTTATAAATTTGATTTATGCAATAAGGAAAAACTCAATAAAATATTTAAAATAAAATTTAGCGCAGTCTATCATTTTGCCGCTCAAGCTGGAGTAAGATATTCTCTAATAAATCCAAGATCTTATATTAATAGCAATATAGTTGGTTTCTTTAATTTAATTGAACTAATAAAAAAAAATAAAATCAGGAAATTTTACTATGCCTCTTCTAGCTCTGTATATGGCGAAAGCAAAAATTTTCCATTAAAAGAGATCCATAAAATAAATCCAAAGAATCTTTATGGTTTAACTAAAAAAAATAATGAAGAAACTGCTGAACTATTTTTTGAGGGTTCCACAACTATTGCGGTCGGTTTAAGATTTTTTACAGTATTTGGAGAATGGGGAAGACCAGATATGTTAATTTATAAGTACTTAAAATCTGTTTTCAATAAGAAATCAAAATTTTATTTAAATAATTATGGTAACCATACTAGAGATTTTACTTATATAAATGATGTAACCGAAATTTTATACAAACTTTTAAATATAAAATTTACTAAAAATAATAATATTTTAAATATATGCTCTAATAACCCAATTAAAATTACTAAAATTTTAAATCATATTAATAATTATTTTAAAAAACGACCGGTAATTTATAAAAGAAGTTTTCAAAAAGCAGATGTAAAAAAAACACATGGCTCAAATTTAAAAATAAAAAAAATATCTAATAAGAAAAAATTTACAGATTTAAAGTTTGCATTAAATAATACGTGTTTTTGGTTTAAAAAAAATTCAAGATTTTTTATATAAATGATTTAAAGAGATGATCATATTTTTTGAAATTCTCTCTCTCATTAAACTTATTTAGATGGTTTAATAATTTGATTTTATCAATTTTAAAATCAATTTTATGTGAGATAATTTTATTTAAAATTTCTTTTAATTCATAATCATTACTATATATATAGCCAAACCTTTTACCTGACAAAATCTCATTTATACCACCAAAACTCTGAGAGGCTATTACTGGTATGTTGTGGCTTAAAGCTTCAACAACACTATTTGGAAAACCTTCAAAATCTGATGAATTGATATAGAAATCGATTTTTTTAAAATAGGCACTAATTTTTTCTGGAGAGACTTTGCCAAAGAATTTTATTTTTTTTTCAAGTTTTAATTTTTTTACAAGTTTAGTTAATTTTATCCTCTCTGCTCCATCTCCAATTATATAAAAACTAAATTCTTTTTTAAAATTTGATAAATAATTTATTAAATTTGCTAAATTTTTCTCTTTACTAAGCCTACAAACCGTTCCAAAAATTATTTTATTTTTAATCTTTTTTTTATTTTTAAAATAAATCTTTCCTGAAAAGGAGGGTGGATATATTGTAATAAATTTTAAGTTATAATTTTTGTTATATTCTTGGGAAATAAATTTAGAATTTGAAATACAAATATCTGCTTTAGAAAATGTTAAATTTATCAATGCTTTTAAAAAGTTTTTTTTAAAAAAATCGATTATACCATAATAAATATTAAGCTCTTGATAAGGTGTCCTTTCTATTAAAATAATTTTCATTCTTAAATTTCTTAAAAATAAAACAGATAAAACATTTGAAAAATGAATATTAGATATGAAAATATTTTTATAATTATTATTTATAAGCTTTTCGGTTAATTTTTTGACTTTTGTCATTGCAAAAAGAGTTCGTGAAGATTTAATTTCATAAACCTTAACACGGTTATTATTCAATTTCTTTTTGTAATAACATTTGTTTAAACAAATCACTGATATTTTATAGTTTTTTTTAGATAAATTTTTACACAATTTGAAAATTGAGTTCCCAGCTCCACCTAAGTTGAATTCAGATATAAAAAATATTAAGTTTAATTTCATAGAAATTAAGATGATGGAAAAACACGTAAACTTATACTATTAATTTAATTTATAAAGCAAAAAAATAAATGAAAAAAAAAAATGCATTGATCTTCGGAATCTCTGGCCAAGATGGAGCGTATCTTGCTCATTTTTTAATTTCAAAAAACTATAATGTAATTGGAACCACAAGGGATAATAAAAAAAAAAATCTCAATAAATTGGTCAAACTTAATGTTTATAAAAAAGTAAAAATTGAAAAAGGGCAGGCTTCAGATTTTAGTTTTTGTAAAAAAATTATTAAAAAGAATATTAATGAGATTTATTATCTTGCTGGCGAGTCATCAATAGTTAAATCTTTTAAGTTTCCAGAAGTATCATTGATAAGCAATTCAGTTGGAATATTAAATATCTTAAAAACAGTAAAAAAATCTCAAAAAAAAACTAAAATTTTTAACGCTTGTTCTGCCCAAATTTATGGGAACAAGAAAAAAAATTTTTTTAATATTAAATCGAAAATAGATCCTATAAGTCCTTATGCTGTATCAAAAGCAGCAGGATATTGGTTAACAAAAATTTATAGAGAAAATTACGGTATGTTTTGTTGCTCTGGAATCTTATTTAATCATGAGTCTTCTTTAAGGTCTAATGAATTTGTAACAAAAAAAATTATTTTAGGATCTAAAAAAATTTTAAATAACAAAAATCATAAATTATTACTGGGAGATATAAATGTGTATAGAGATTGGGGTTGGGCACCAGATTTTGTCAAAGCCTATTGGTTAATGCTTCAAAAAAATTCACCTACTGATTTAGTAATTGGAACTGGAAAAATTTATTCCCTTAAAGATTTTTTAATGGAGGTTTTCAAGCTGCAAAAACTAAATTTAAAAAATGTTAAAACTAATGTAAAAAAATTTAAAAGAAAGTTAGATATAAAAGGTTATAGGGCTAATATCAATAAAACAAAAAAAATATTAAAATGGAAACCAAAAATAAATTTTAAACAAATAGTTTATAAAATGGTAAATGATGAGCTATTTTAATTTCTTTTACATTTTTCATTTCTATCAAGAAAATATAAAACAAAAAATTCACCATCTATCATTTTACAAAATTTTTCAATCTTCAACTTATCGTAAATAAAGAAGTCATCTTTTTTATTTAAAATTATTAAATCAGGATAAATTATATTTTCGTCAAAATCTTTAAATTTTTCCTCAAGTCTATACAACTCAAATTTTGGAATGATTGACTGCTGATGTAGTAATAGATGTGTATTATTTATATGATCAATTTCTTCCTTAGTAAAATCAGCACTATCCTTAAAAGTTACTAATGAATTAGCCTGATATTTGTAATAAACATATTTTGAAATGTGCTCATTTATATACCTCCAAGATGATTTCTTATTTTTTATAAACAACTTAAAATTATCTTCGTCTAAATTTAGTAATTTAAATGCAGAAAAAATATCATTCTCTAACATTTTATCTTTTTTTGAGGTGAATAGTGCATTTATTACCATAAGGTGTTTAACATCTTTCATAATCGACCAAATTATTAAATCTGTTTCAAAGGTTAATAAATTAATTTTATCTAAACTGTAATTTTCTTTAATGAAATTTGTTACATTTGAAAATTCCTCCCTATAATCTTTATAAATCGAGTATTCATATTTTTTTTTTACATCTACCCAATTTTGATATCCAAAAATTATAGTTAAAAACAAAATTAAAAAAAATTTAGCTAAAAAATTTAATTTTATCCTCAAAAATTTTCCTGTAATTAAGACCATAGAAATAATTATGTATAAAAATCCGTTTAAAATAATGAAATTTATAAAATGATAAAAAACACAAGATTTATTACTTACAAAAATAAAAACTATTGGCCCAATAAAAGAACCAATAAATGAGATATAAAAAATATTAGTAATTTTTCTTTGGTTTAGATTTAGATGATTTACCCAAAAATTTATTAATGAAATAATTATAAATAAGAATATAAATTTAATACTTAAGTATTTTCCAATCAAATACTTTAATAATTCAGCTTTTTTTTGATAGTCTAAAGTATAAACACATTGTCTTGTTGTAAATTCAGTTTCATGAAGAAACAAATTTAAGAAAAATGGAGTAGTTGCAATCAAAAATGTAAGTACAAGAATTAAGAAGTACTTATAGTTTTCATGTAATTCCTTAAGAATATTTCTCTTAAATTTAATAAGAAAAAAAAATGATAAAATGCAAATTTGTGTAAAAAAGTAGTAAAAAAAACTTGATAATGTTAATCCTAAAATTAATCCTAGAGCAGAATAAATTTTATAATTATATTTAAAATTAAAGTTCAGTTTTAAAATAATTAATAAAAATCCAAAAAAAAATAAATTGGATAACATCGGCCTTGGTACTCTTAAATTGTAGAAGTTATCTGCAAAATTTTGCACGTAAGAAATATTATAAAGATATGTATTCGATAAAAAGACCGGGAGTAGATAGAGAATTATCGATAATACGATAGATAAATTTTCTGAAATGACGAGTCTAAAAATATTATAAAAAACGTATAAAAATATAAAAACACAAATTAAGTCAGCTAATAAAAATGAAAAAAACCCTAAAATTTTCAACAAAAACGAATGCAACAATATACCTGCAAATGGTAGAGGTATAATTTTTAAATCTTTTATCTCTGGATCATAAGATCTATTAAATTCCAATTCAGCAAGAAATTTAATCAATGGATAGTAAAGTTTTCCATCGTCAACACTTTCGAAAATAATCTTTACATCAATGGTTTCATCAAAAAAATAATAAGAAGTTACCCATTTAATAGAAATAACAATAAACGAAAAAAAAAATAAATCCCTATAAGAGGTTTTAGACATATAAAATTACTATTTTTTAATCATTATACATTGCCCCATATAATTATATATAATATTGTATTTTTTTGAGTAATTCATACTAACAATTTTTTTTATTGTTTTAACAATTTCATCAACTTTAAAAACACCATAATCATCAAATACTATTATTCCGTTTTTTATCAGATGTTTATCGACAAATACAAAAGCTTTTAAAGTATCTTTAAATATATTTATATCTAAATGACATAGCTTAATTTTATTCTTAATTGTGAATGATTTTGGGAAACGACATTTTTTTATTTTATAATTTTTTACTCTTAAAGATTTAATATTATCTTTCAATTCCGAAACGTTATCATAAATAAATGTTTTATTTTTTATATGACCACCAGAAGTAAATGCAAAACCCCCAAAGGTATCTATAAAATAAGTTTTTGATCTTTTCTTGTTATTAGCTTTAGCCATGATGATTCCAGCTCCACCCTTCATACATCCAATATCATATATATCGCCCTCAGTATTTTTAAGGGATTTTGATAAATACCATAACGTATAGGCACGAGCTTCATCAAGAATTGTTAAATCTTTTAAAGAGGTGAATAAATCAAAAAATTTTTTATCTTCGATCCACGGAGCATAAATAGCAGTTGAGATAATTATCTTTTCATAACTTTTAAATTTATAAAATAGACTTAAAAAAAAACGTATTAAAAACTCTATGATTTTTTTAAAACTCTTCAGAACGAATATTTTATTATTGCCATACAGATGTTTAATCATTATTAATTCTCCATGAAATTTTTAGCGAACAGTAACTGGACTAAAAGTGTATATTATAACAAAAAAATTTTATATCCACAAAATTTATCCTCCTTAAAAAAAATTATTCATTTTAATCAAATTGGAATATGTGGAAATTTAAGATCTTTTAATGATACATGCATTAACAAAAATAAATTAGTTTCTCTTAAAAAATTTTCTAAAAAAATATTTTTAGATAAAAAAAAGTCGCTTTTATATGTATCTTCAAATTACTTACTCATTGATGTTTTAAAAAAAATTGTTCCACTTGGATATATGATTTCAATTTCACCTGGTTCAAAATATGTGACAATTGGTGGAATGATATCAAACAACGTAATTGGAAAAAATTCAGAAAATAATCAATTCAGATACATTTTAAAAGAATTAGAGATACTATGTGCTAACAAAAAAGTTCTTACTTGTTCCAATAAAAAAAACAAAAAGTTATTTGATTTAACTATAGGAGGGTTTGGTTTAACAGGTATTATCCTGGGAGCTGTTATTAAATTAAAAAAAATAAGAAATCAAAAAATTGAACAGGAAATTTTCAAGTTTCATAACTTTAAGGAGTTTGAAAATATTGTGAATAAAAAAACAAAGTTTAATGTTTCTTGGATTGACAGTCATTACTTGAACAAAAAAAAATTCAGAGGCCTTTTTTATTATGGTGATTATTCAAAAAAAAAAGATTTATTAAGAGAATATGAACATAATAATAGTAAAGTAAATTTTTTAACAAATTTATTTTTAAAAATATACATTAACAATTTTTACTTTTCAAAATTTATAAATTTATTATTTTTTAAGTTCAAAAAAAAAAAAGAAGAAGTTAGTTTTGATGAGTTTTTTTATCCTCAAGATAAATGGTTAAATTTTAACGAATGTTATTCAAATGGTTTTTTTCAAATCCAATTTTTAATACCTGAAAAAAAATTTAAGGATATTATAAATGAAATATGTGATTTTTTTCAAAACCATAATCTCAAATCAACATTTATAATTTTGAAAAAAATAAACGAAAAAGGAAAGTATTTAAATTTTTACGGTAAAGGCTATTCAATATCGTTTGATTTTGAAAATAATAGCCAAACTAAAAATGTTAAAAATTTTTTTTCTAAATTAATTTACAAAAATCAATTGAGAACGAATTTTTCAAAAGATTTAATACAAAAATATGAGTTTATCAAAGACAAAATCGAATATAATAAATTTAAAAAAGAAATTATAAATTTAGATAAAAAAAAAATTATAAATAGTGAATTTTCAAAAAGATTAAAGTTAAAAAGTATAGATGAAATATAATAAAATTATCATTTATGGTGGGACTTCTGAAATATCGTTAGCGCTAATAGATATTTATGTTGATGAGTGCGAAAAATTAATTGTTTTTTGCAGGTCTAAACAAAAATTTATTGAATTACAAAAAAATATCAAAAATCCTAACTCAAAAAACTTAAAATTACAAATTTTCGAAGTTGAATTAGATAATTTAGAAAAAAATTTAGAGATTATAAATAAAATGGATAATGATATCTCTGGTGTTATTTGGGTTGCTGGATATACGGGAAATGGAGATAAAGAGTTCGAAAATATTAGTGAAGCTGAAAAGAATATTACAATTAATTTTTTGAATCCAGCTATGATTTTGACAGAAATTTCCAAAAAGATTAAAAAAAATAGCAACTCTTTTGTAGCAGTATTTAGTTCTGTAGCTGGATTAAGAGGGAGAAAAAAACAATTTTATTATTCCTCTTCAAAATCTGGCTTAATTGCTTTTTTATCAGCATTGAGACAAAAATTATTTAAGTATCAAATTCTAGTAACTACCGTAATTCCTGGGTACATAAACACAAAACCATTTCGAGAGGGAAATTGGAGTTCCCCAAGTTTTTTAATTACAGAGCCTAAAAAAGTTGCAAAAAATTTAAAAAAAGCAATAGAAAAAAATAAAGAAATTATTTATATTAATTCTTATTGGAAGATAATAATGACAATCGTGAAGTTAATTCCAGAAAAAATTTTTAAAAGATTTTCATTTTAATCTTAACTTTTCTAATATAAATTGAAAATTATCAATGTTAAGGAATATACTTCAAAAAAAAAAAATTTTCATTACTGGACATAGAGGCATGGTTGGCTCAGCCCTTTTAAGGTATTTAAAAAAAAAAAATTTTAAAAATTTTATTTTAGTAAGCAAAAAACAAATAAATCTTCTTGATGAAAATAAAGTAAATAAGTTTATTAAAAAAAAAAAACCTCAAATTATTATTAATTGCGCTGGAAGAGTTGGAGGAATATTAGCTAATTCAACATATCCAGTAGAATTTCTAAATGAAAATATTTTAATTCAACTTAATTTAGTTAATGCAGCTTTTAACAATAAAATAGAACATTTTATAAATTTAGGTAGTTCATGTATTTATCCAAAAACGTCAAAACAGCCTATAAAAGAAGAATATCTTTTATCAAACCATTTAGAGTCAACAAATGAGGCATACGCGCTTGCTAAAATTGTTGGATTAAAATCATGCGAGTTCTATAACAAACAGTACAAAAAATCATATTTTACTCTAATGCCTTGCAATCTATATGGTCCTAATGACAATTTTAATTTAAAAAACAGCCACTTTATTCCAGCTCTAATAAAAAAAGTTCTTAAATCACATGATAAAAAAAAATCTAAAATAGAAATCTGGGGAACTGGGAAACCAAAAAGAGAAGTAATGTACGTTGAGGATTTAGCTAGAGCGATTTATTTTTGCTTAGAAAAAAAAGTAAATAAAGATAAAAAATTTTTAAGATTAATCAAACAAAACCCTGTAATAAATATTGGAAGCGGTAACGAATTTACAATTAAGCAATTTGCTAAAATGATTTGTAAAATTGCAAATAAAAATGAAAATTTGGTTTTCAATAAAAATTATCCTGATGGCACAATGAGAAAAATTCTTGATAATAAAAAGATTTCAAGTTTAGGCTGGAAACCAAAAATTTCCCTTGAAAAAGGTTTGTTTGAAACAATTGAATGGTACAAAGAAAATTACCTTTAATTAAAATTATTAGAAAAAAATTTCTAAAAAACAAAATAGATTTTTTTTGAAATAACTGTAATGAAATTAATAAAACTTTTTGTAAAACAATGAAAGACATAGTAATTTTTATACCCTCAATCGAGGGTGGGGGAGTTGAAAAAAATCTTTTTTATATTACAAAATTTCTTAAAAAAAAATTTAAAAAAATCTTTTTAATAACTGCAGACAAATTAGATAAAAATTTATTTGGAAATCATATTAAATTAATTACACCAAAAACTAAATTTTATAATGACAAATCTCGGTTAATTAAAAGCTTAATATGTTCTATTTTACTTTTTATTAATTTTAAAAATAAAAATATTTTAATCTTTTCATTTCAATCTAACCTTTTTTCAACTCTTGTAGCAAAAATAATAAATTCTAAATTAATTATTAGATTAAATACATCTCCGGAAAAATATTCACACTCTTTCTATAAAAAATTTCTTTTTAGACTATTGTATGGTTTTGCAGATGAAATTATTGTTAATAGCCATGAGTTTAAAAAAAATATTAAGAGATATTTCAATTTAAAATCTATTGTGATTCTTAATCCAATCAAAATAAAAAGTATAAAAAAAAAAATAAATTTTTTTAAAAATTTTCATGGCTTAAAAATTATTACAATCGGAAGATTATCCAACCAGAAAGACCATATTACACTATTGAAAGCTTTAAATTTATTAAGAAATACTTATAAAGTAAATTTTAAACTTTATTTAATAGGACGTGGTTATAATCGTGGAATTCTTCAAGACTATATCTCAAATAATAATTTACAAAAAAATATCAAATTAGCGGGTTATATTAAAAATGCCTCAGATTTTATAAAATCTGCTGATTTATTTATTTTGTCGTCTAAGTATGAAGGATTGCCTAATACCTTAATCGAGGCCCAGGCTGCTGGTCTTCCTATAATATCTTCAAATTGTCCATCTGGACCGAAAGAAATTCTGATGAATGGAAAATTAGGTGATTTATATAACTCAGGGAATCACAAAAGCCTTTGTAAAAAAATAAATAATTATTATAAAAATAAAAAAACTTTAAATAAAAAATCGATGTTAGCAAAAAAATATTTATATAGATTTGATTATCAAAAAAATCTGGAAAAATATTCAATTATTTTAAAAAAACACGTTGAAAAATAAAACGATAAAAATTGAAAAATAAATTTAAGATATCTGTAATTACAGTAACTAAAAATTCAGAGAAATTTTTAGAAGAAAATATAAAAAGTCTAACCGAACAAAAATATAAAAATTTCGAACATATAGTTATTGATGGCCAATCAACAGATAAAACAATTGAAATAATTAAAAAAAATTCTGATAAAATTAGCTTTTGGAAAAGTGAACCAGACATTAGTCTATATGATGCTATGAACAAGGGAATTACAGCAAGTACAGGAGATATTATAGGTATATTAAATTCAGATGATATTTATTACCCAAGTGCATTGGAAATTGTTAACAAATATTTTACTGATGATCCAAATTTAGATTTTTTATTTGGAACAGTTGATAAATATAAATTACTCCATGGGTTCTATCCAAATAAAATAAAATGGACTTTTGGTTTTTATACCTCTCATTCTGTTGGTTTTTTTATTAAGAAGAGCTCGCAAAATACAGTTGGATTGTACGATATTCAGTATAAATACTCAGCAGATTACGATCTTTTCTATAGGATGATTGTTAAAAAGAAAATGATTGGTAAAGCGACAAAAAAAAACGAAATTTTGGGTAAGTTTAGACAAGGTGGGCTTTCTTCAAGAATAAGCTATTTAGATTTTCTCAAAGAAAATAATAAAATTAGGATAAATAATGGTCAAAATGTACTTATAGTATATTCTATTTTTATACTAAGGTTGATTAGAAACTTCAAAAATATGTTCAAATAGCATGAGAAATACTCCAGAAGTAAGTATAATAATACCGTATTACAAAAAAAAATTTTTTTTTAGAAAAACTATTAGTTCTATCTTAGGTCAGAGTTTTCAAAAATTTGAAATAATAATCATATATGATGATTACAATAAAAGTGAATTAAGTTTTATTAAAAAAATATCAAATAAGAACTCTAAAATTAAATTAGTTACAAATAACAAAAATTTAGGACCAGGTTTATCTAGAAATAAAGGGATATTACTATCTAGAGGAACTTATATTGCTTTTTGTGATGCAGATGACATTTGGAAAAAAAATAAACTAAACTTACAAATTAAATTTATGAAAAAATATAATTTGAATTTTTCTCATACAAACTATTTTGTAATTGACCAAAAAGAAAAAAAAATTGGTAAATTTAAAGTAAAATCAAAAATAGAATATCAAGATCTTATAAAAAGTTGTGACATAGGACTTTCAACGGTAATAGTAAAAAAAAATTTATTAAAAAAAAACTTATTTTGTAACTTACAAACAAAAGAAGATTTTTATTTGTGGCTTCAAATCCTTAAAAAGGAAAAAAAAATATTTTCATTTAATAAATATCTCTCATGTTGGAGATATTTGGAAAATTCATTATCTAGTTCTATTACTCAAAGGTTGTTGGATGCTTTCAGGCTTTATTACACTTATGAAAGAAATAATTTTTTTATATCAATTTATTATGTAATAAGACTTTCATATTATGCATTTATAAAAAAACTAAATATCTACAAAACTCATGGATGATATCACTTTAGTTATACCAGCAAAAAATGAGGCAGAGTCTTTGCCTGAAGTATTGGATGAATTGTTAAAATATAAGATTAAAAAAATTATTGTTATTCCAACAGAGGATAAAAAAACAAGAGAAGCGATTGAAAAATTTGGTTGTAAGATTTTATCTCAAGAAGGTAAAGGTTTTGGAAATGCATTAATACAGGGAATAAATAGCGTTGAAACAAAATATTTTTGTATATTCAATGCGGATGGTTCGTTTAATCCAATTTATTTAAGTCAATTAAAAAACAAAATCCAATTAAACCAAGATTTTATTTTTTGCTCTAGATATGAAGAAGGCGGAGGAAGTGAGGATGACACAATATTAACATATATTGGTAATAAGTTTTTTACTGGTTTATGTAACTTGTTATTTAGATTAAAAATTACAGATGTATTATTTACTTATGTTATGGGTTCAACAAAAGCATTTAAAGAGTTAGATATGCAATTCAATGATTTTTCTTTCTGTATTGAATTACCTATCAAAGCAAAAAAAAAAAATTTTATATTAGGTAATTTACCATCCATTGAAAGATCAAGAATAGCAGGTGTAAAAAAAGTTAATGAATTTAGGGATGGTTTATTAATTCTTTTATCTATATTAAAACTATTAATTCAAAAAAAATGAAAAAAAAAATCGCTTTAATTACAGGTATTACAGGACAAGATGGATCTTATTTAGCCGAGTTGTTACTTAAAAAAAATTATATTGTACACGGCTTAATCAGAAAATCATCATCATTCAATACAGGTAGAATTGATAATATTTATATTGATCCTCACAATAAAACAAATTTTTTTTTACATTATGGAGATCTTACTGACAGTAATAGTATATATAATTTAATAAATAATATTCGCCCGGATGAAATTTATAATTTAGGTGCCCAAAGTCATGTAGGAGTCTCTTTTGAAAATCCTGAGTATACCTCTCAAGTTTCAGGTATTGGAACCCTAAGATTATTAGAAGCTATTAGATTTTTAAAAATAAAAAAAGTAAAATTTTACCAAGCAAGTACTTCAGAATTATTTGGAGAGACATATAAAAAAAGTATATTTAATGAGAAATCGAAATTTCACCCAAAATCTCCCTATGGAGTAGCAAAACTTTATTCATATTGGATAACATCAGTTTATCGAGAGGCTTATGGAATATTCGCGTGTAATGGAATTTTATTTAATCACGAAAGTCCAAGAAGAGGGGAAACATTTGTTACAAGAAAAATAACGAGATTTTTAACAAGAAAAAAATTAGGCTCAAAAGATATTTTATATTTGGGTAATCTTAATGCGAAAAGAGACTGGGGACATGCAAAAGATTACGTTGAAATGCAATGGAGAATTCTACAACAAAAAAAACCAGATGACTTCGTTGTGGCAACTGGACAAACTCAAAGTGTAAGACAATTTATTGACACTGCAGCTAAGTTGTTAGATATGAAAATTAAATGGCTAGGTAAAGGCTTAAATGAAAAATGTTATCTTATCAATAATAATAAAAGAGAGTTATTAATTAAGATAGATAAAAAATACTTTAGACCGAATGAAGTAAATTATTTAAAAGGTGACGCGAGAAAAGCGTTTAAAACCCTCAGATTTAAACCTATATACTCATTCAAAGACTTAGTAAAAGATATGATAACTAGTGATCTAAAGCTAGCAAAATTAGAAAAAAAATAAAAATTCATGTCAGATTATGTAAGTTTTTTAATTATTGGCTTAACAATTTTAATTTTTAATTTTTTTTTTAATAAATTTGATTTTATAAAAGATAAAAAAAATACTTCATTTCATAAAAAATTTATAGAGAATAATTTTGAGCCACCATTTTCAGGTGGTATTTTTATAATATTTACAATAATTTTTTATCTTAATATTGGTTTAATTTTTAAATCCCTTTTGTTAATAATATTTCTAATTGGTTTTTTTTCAGATCTAAATTTATTTAAGTCTATTAATTTAAGATTTTATTTACAATTAATATCAGTGGTATTAATTATCTACTCCTCTGATCTTTTCATACAATCTATAAGAATTGAATTCATAGATAATTTACTTAATAACTATGTATTTAATTTATTTTTTACAACACTTTGTATTTTAATATTAATTAATGGTTCAAATTTTTTAGACGGTGTTAATACGTTAGTATTAGGTTACTATGCGCTAGTACTTTACTTCATGTCTTCAATTGGGAATGAAAATATTGGTTTAATTGATTATGATTTTATAAATTTATTGATATTTTCATTATTAATTTTACTTGTATTAAATTGTTTTAATTTACTTCTTTTAGGAGATAATGGGTCATACATCATTTCTGCTTTTGTAGGAATATACTTAATAGACCTTGCAAATAACAATGTTTTAATTTCTCCTTACTTTGTAATGAATCTGCTTTGGTACCCTGCATATGAAACCTTATTTTCAATAATTAGAAAAGTTTCAACAAAAAAATCTGCACTCAGCCCAGACAATTTACACCTACATCAATTAGTCTATCTATATTTAAAAGACAAAATTTCTTATAAATATTATGTCAATTCTTTATCTGGAATTTCGATAAATATATATAATTTGGTTATATTTTATTTTGCTTTTAAAGACTATTCGAATACAAAGTACCAATTACTTTTGTTTTTTTTCTCATTTATATTTTATAATTTCTTATATTTACTTCTTAGGTCTAATCTTAAAAAAGACAAATTAATTAATTAAATGCAAAACTATATTTTTATTTATAAAACAAGTGTTCTAAAGACTGATGAAATATAAAATAAAATCAAATATCCAAATAATAAGATTAATTTATTAAAATTTAAACTTGAAATAAATTTGTTTATAATTTTGTTTTTAAATAAACACAAAATAAGAATATATATTAGAGGATCATAAGTTTCATGGTAAACTACGCCATCTATCTCAAGTAAAAACAAAATTATGATTATTAAAATATCAATGTTTTTAAAGGATATTTTTTTTCCAAAAACAAAAGATAATATCAATAAACTTAAGGATGAAATTATAAAAAATAAAATACTATTATCAAAAATAATATAAGATAATCTATAGAAAATACCACCAGAATAATTCCTTTCATAACTAAAATAAAACAACAACAAAATAAAAACTATTCCTAAAATAAATAAATTTTTAAAATAAAATAATTCACTCCATTTTTTTAAAATATCTTTCATTAAAAAAGGAAATAAATAAAAACACATTATTGTGGAGGCTAAAGAAATCGGAGTTATAATATTTTCTCTAAATAAATAAGTGAATACCCATTTATCTATACCAAGGATAAATACGTAATAAAAAGCAGGAAAGGCTAAAAGTAAATTTAATAAAACGTAAATAATAAATTTTTTTTGAAATCTCAAATTAATGAAATAAATAGTAAAAAAATAAACACTAAAAATACAATAAATTGGTCTTAAGTAACAAGACATAGCAAGAAAAAAAGTATTAAGTATTATGTATTTTGTTTCCGATTTGTTTTTTTCATACTTAACAAAATAAAACAATGCTATGGTAAAAAAAATTAGTGCGAGAATGTTATCGTCCGTCCAAATTGCACCTGCTCTAAAATACGGAGAGAAAAAAAAAATTGAAGGTAATATGTATATAGGATCGTTTTTTTTTAAATTAAATCGATATTTTAAACATAGTCCGCTAAATATGGGGATTAAAAGACAAATATGGAGATTAATAAATCTAAATATATCTTCAAAGACAAATATTTGTTTAAAAATTACAATGTAAATTATAAATAGAGGTGAATGTGGCACATAGTTTTCGTCATAGTTTAATAAACCATAAACTACACTTACATCAAACAAATCTTTAATTAAATTTTGATGGATTCGATAATCGTACTCAAAACCTCTTGCAAAATCTTCACCCAAAAAAAAACCAATGAGAAGAGTTATATATAAGATTAAATAATATATTATTAAAATATTTTTATTTAATTTCATTTTTTATAGAATTTAATTTTTTTGAACAAGAAAGCGCTAAATATTCTTCCAAATGATCTGTATATAACACTTACCAACTTATAAGTGTAAAGTTTTTGAAATGGGTTTAAAGCTGTTAATATTGAAAGTAAAATATAATAAATACTTTTAATATAATTAACTATATTACCAATTATTGAACCATATATTTTTTTATCTATGTAGTTTCCTAAAATTCCCAATCTAAAACTTCTGTCTGTAACCCATTTCATAGTCGATCTATGAGAATGTTTTCTCTCATAAACTCTAATTTCTTTATTCCATAAAATTTGATGACCTTTTTTATGAAGCTGAAGAAAAAATAATTGATCCTCTCCAATTCCAAATTTGTTTAAATTGACATCAAATTTTATATTTGAGGATAAAAGTACATTTTTATTAATTATCACATTATTTGATGCAGCCCAATTAACAAATTTTTTATTATCATTTATCTTTCTTTCAAAAATCGACTCAAGGTTATTGTTATTTTTAGTATTACTTTTATGGATTTGTGGCCCAGTCACTATACTAACTTTATGTATATTTATAATTTTTTTAAAGTTTACAAACCATTTTGAATCTATTTCACAATCATCATCTAAAAACGAAAAGTAATCACAATTTATTTTTCTCACTTCTTCTAAACACTTATTTCTAGCATGAACAATTCCTCTTTTTTTCTCATTAATATAGGAAATTTTATAATTAAATTTCTTTTTAACTTTATTAATTAGACTTTTTGCATTTCCGTTGATGGTATTATCTACAATTAAAAATTTAATATTGATGTTGAAAGGAATTACTACTTTCTTAAAACTCATTAAACATTTTTTTAGAATATTATTTCTTTTATAAGTGCAAATACAAATTAATATTTTCATTTAATTAATTATCTCGCTTAACTTTTTATAGTGCTGAAACATTGAATATTTTTTTATTCTCCTCTTAATTATTAATTTATTTTTATAAACTGTATCTTTGTTTGTACTTAAAAATTCTTCAAATTTTTTTAATAAGTTTTCCAAATCATCATTTTGAAATAAATATCCGTTTTTTTTAATTATCTCCTCTGGTCCATTTGGACAGTCACTAGATATTATCGGCACATTTGATAACGCTGCTTCAACTATAACAAAGCCCGGATCTTCCCAAAGTGATGTGAGAATAAAACATTCCGCGTTCTTTAGATATTTAAAAACGTTTTCTTGATAACCTAAAAAATGTATTTTTTTTTCAATATTTAATTTTTTTGAGAGATTTTTTAATTTTAATTCATCTTCACCCTCTCCGATTATGACTAATTCAAATTCAGAATATTTTTCAGACAACTTATAAAAAAAATTAATAAGTAACTCGAAGTTTTTTTGTTTGGTAAGTCTTCCAATTGAAATTAAGTATTTTTGTTTAATGGGGGAAACAAATTTGTTTGCTTCTCTTTTTTTTAAAGAAAATTCTTTCATATTTATTATTGGATCCCCCAAAATAAAAATTTTTTGCTTATCAAATATTTTTTTTTTTACCAAAAAATCATATGTTTTTTTTGTGGGACACGTAACTTTATAAATTTTCCTAGCATGTATTTTCCAAAATAAATATCTAAGTATATTAATTCTAGGCAATCCAGAAATTCGTAAAATAACTTTTGTTTTAGAATTAAAAAAAGTGCTTAAAAAAATTGGAAGTGAAGTCATTAGGTGTATGATTAAAAAATCTGGAACTTCTCTATTTATTAAGTTTTTCAACTTGAAAAAATTCCAAAAAAAAATTGTCAGGTAGGAAATTCTACTTTTAAGAAAACCTCCTTTTGGCAGATAATTTTTTAAGTTAAATCTACTTAGTTTAATTATAGAGATTTTATTGTTTATAATATCTTTTTTTTGTTCCCATTCACCAATAGCATCAATTAATGAAACTTTATATTTTTCATCCTGAGAAAACTTAACTAAACATTCTGCTGATCTAGTAACTGCTTTGATAGTAGCAATATTAGAGAAAAATGGTGACCAGTAAAAAATTTTCATTACATTTTCCTAAAAACAAAAAATATTCCTATAGGAAATATTTCTCTCAATTTAGTTTTAATAAATATCTGTAAAAAGGTATCTAGAATTAAACACATTAAAAATATAATATGATTTATAATTGGCAAAAATTTGAAATAAGGAAATAATAAAGAAAATGCGGCTAAAAAAGGCCCATAGCCTAATTCTTTTACATAAATGGCTTTAAATTTTTTTTTTTTAAATTCATTGATAAGATAATTTTTTGTGAATCTCAGATAATCATTTGGAGCTCCATGAACTTGGTATAAAAAAGGTGTTGAGCCTATTAGTAACCCACCTTTTTTTAAAATTCTATTCAGCTCTTTTAAAGATTTGGTTGGATTATTCAGATGTTCGAGAACGTTAAAAATGACTAAGTTTTGATAATAATTAGATTTAAATTTTAATTTTTGACTTAGATCCCCCTCTAAAATATTATTTTTTTTATCTTTTTTAAGATTTGTATATTGAAAATCTTTTTTACCTTTAAAATGTGTAGAAAAATTTTTCTTTTGATTTTTATACGCACCAAATTCCAAACTTTTACCTTTAATAAAAATTTTATTAGCCTCAATAATTTGAAATATTCTTAATGGTGAAAACTTTTTAAATAAATAAATAAATATTTTTATAAAATCTTGCATAAGATATTAGTCATAAAAAATTACTATAATTAACCAAAAAAATATAATTAAATAATTTTGTCTATCTTTAAGTATTTCCTCCACAGGTGAGTCAGTAAAATATTTTGATTTTGATCTATAGATAAATCTAAAAATTGCGTAGATTATTAATGGAATTGTTACAAACATCTCTTCGTTATTAAATACTACATATAAACTATAAAAAGTTGCTGATAGGATACCCGTTGAAATTGTAATTATTCTAAGCGCTTTGTTACCATAATATTTTAAAACTTTCCTAGCTCTGTATCCATACAGAAACAATTCTCTTTCCCTTTTTATCGACGATATTGTTAAAGCACCACTGAAAATAGTTACTGCCATCCAATGTGATAAATTAACATCAAGCGCAAGACAACCAGAATACACTCTAATTAGATAATTTAAGGATAATGAAAATATATCAATTAAAAAAATATTTTTTAATAAATATGAGTAAGCAATATTCAGAAGAATATATATTAGAGATACTTCAATAAATTTTGGAAAAAAATAAAGAAGAATAATTAGATAGGTTATTAATTGAAAGAGAACTAATTTTGCATATCTTAAATCAATCAGTCCTGAAGCAAGAGGTTTTGTTTGCTTTTTTTTGGGGTGTAGTTTATCTGATTTAATATCTACTATATCATTTAAAATATAAACTATTGATGCTAAAATACAAAAAATGGCAAATATTTTAAAAACATTTAAAATATTTATTATGTTCTCGAATCTTGTTGTAAACAATAAAGGAGCAAAAATTATAAAGTTTTTAATATAGTGTTTTACTCTTAATAATTTATATAGTTTTTTCATTGATAATTGTAATTTAAATAAATAAAATAAATCCAATTAAATATAAACAATCAAATTTAAATAAAAATAATGTATATATCTGGGTGGGCAAACAATCTAGTAATTAATAGTAAAATTATTTACCCAAAAAACATCGACGAAATTATTGAAATAATTAAAGATTATAAATTTAAAGGAATTTTAGTAAGAGGTATGGGTCGAAGTTATGGAGATATTGCACTTAATGAGAATATTATTTCTTTAAAATATTATAATAAAAAACTTGAACTAGATGAAAAAGATGGTCTTTTAAGATGTACTTCAAATGTAACTATCTCAGAAATAAATAATTTAATAATATCAAAAGGTTGGTTTTTAAATATTACCCCTGGTTCGAAATTTGTCTCTGTTGGAGGTGCAATAGCAAATGATGTTCATGGAAAAAATCATCATAAAGATGGAAGTTTTTCAGATTATTTAGAGGAGTTTGATTTAATAAAAGGAAATGGAGAAATTGTCTCTTGTTCAAACAAAAAAAACTCAGAATTGTTTCATGCTACTTGTGGAGGTCTTGGCTTAACTGGAATTATAACTAATGTAAGAATAAAACTTTTAAAAATTAAATCAAAGAATATTGATGTTAAAATTATAAAAACAAATGATTTTGAAGAAACGATTCAAAAATTAAATGAACTTAAAGATTATAAATATTTAGTTGCTTGGACAGATACTTTAAATAAAAAAAAAATTGGTAGATCAATTATATTTTGTGGGGAGCATTCAAATGATGGTGACCTTAATTACAAAAAACAAAAAAAATATAAAATTCCAAGTCTATTTGGTCTCTTTTTTATTAATTCGATTTGTTTAAAGTTGTTCAATATATTTTATTATGTATTTCACAAAAATAATAAAAAATTGAAAAAAGATATTAATAACTTTTTTTATCCACTCGATACAGTTTATAACTGGAATAAGTTATACGGAAAAGATGGTTTCACGCAGATACAATTATTAATTAAACAAAATAACAAAGATTTACTTTTAAAGATTATAAACTATTTTAGTGAAAAAGGATTTCATTCTTACCTAACAACACTAAAAGAATATGGTGATGGTAACAAAAATTTGCTTTCATTTGGAGAAAGAGGGCTTTCAATTACTCTAGATATCGCTTTAAATAGTAATTTTTTAGAAGTTTATAGAGAGTTTGAAAAAAAATTTAGCAATGAAGATATTAAGGTTTATTTAGCAAAAGACTCCTTTATGTCAGAAACTTTTTTTAAAAAAACCTATGCAAAACTAAATAATTTCATTGAATTTCAGAAAAAAATTAATCCTAATTCTACATTTAAATCAAAATTATCTCAAAGACTAGGATTATAGAATAAACTTTTTGAAATAATTTTTTTTTAAAAAATCGATTAAATAAAACAAATATATTCCTGACGATGTGAAAATAATTCTATCCATAGTGGTTCTTAAAGAATAAACGATTTCCATTTCTCTAAACATATATGCAAATAAAATAAACCCAATATTTAACAAAAATAATATAAATACAACTCTATGAAATTCATCCTTAAATAATATTTTATAATTAACAAAAAAAATAATTGGAACTATCAAAAAAATTATGTTCTTTAGACTATAAAATGCTCCAAATATAATGATATTTTTTAATTTAAAAAAAATAGTTTTAAGATCTAAATTGAGAATATATTCAATAAAATAAGGCTGATCATTGAGTGATATTTGAAAGTATTTATAAATTGAAGTTTTAAATAAAATTAAACCAAAACAAGAAATAATTAATAATAATCTTTTTTCAAACTCTAAATTCTTAATAAAATTTATAGCAACTAAAATCATCATAAAATACGCAATTCCCTCTGCCTTGATCCACAGAATAAGATTCATACATAGAATTATGAGTAATAAGTATGAATTTTTTTTTTGATTTATATACTCATAAATTAATTTAGTTGTTATTGCTAAAACACTAAAAATTAAAATTTCCTGTAAACCTGAAAAAAATTTATAATTGTAAGTTATTAGCAATAATAAAAAAATTATAATTAAATTCTGTATTTTATTTTTTTCAAATTTATCTATTAAAAAAAGTAAAGATGATAAATATAAAAAAGCGTAAAATATTCTTCCGCTATACTCAAATTTATTTAGTGAGAGTTCTCTGAAAAATGCCCATAAATATGAGCCAAAATGTGGATGAAATGAATTAAATTCATACTGACTTAAATAACTAAAATTATAATTTTGAAAATAAAATAAAGATTTAATATACCAAAACCATTTGGCATCCCATCCTAAATTTAGTTTAACGGCTATATCTAAACTAATTATAAAAAATAAAATAAAAAAAAGACACAAAATTAGTTTGTTAAAATTAAATATATTTTCTTTTTTCAAAAAATTAAATATTGATACAAGCACTAAAGCAGTAAAGTAAAAAGGTAAATAACTATTCAATTTAAATGGAAGTAAGGAAATAATAATAAGAAAATTAAGATTTATTATTAAATTTGCTGTCCCAATCTGATGTGTAGACCCAAATTCAAAAATTTTTGATTTATTTATGTTGAGAGGGGCATATAAAAAAGTTAAAAAAATTAAAAATGATAAGGTTATGCTTATTATTTCAGTCATTTACTTTAAAAAGTAACAATTTTTATAATTATCGATTATTTCAAAATTATTTATATCAACTCTATTTTCTAACTCTAATTTTATTGCTGAGCTTTTATTATAAACTTCATTTGAAATTATCTTTATAAAAAGTCTATTTTCTCCGATTTCGAATTCTTCAAGATTAATTTTTAAATTATATTCGTTAAAACCTTTGTAATTTAATTTACTTTTTTTAAGTAAGTTTAAATTATTTGAGTAATTATTTTTATAAAACTCCAAATAATCTATTTTAAGATTAGTTTTTTTTGAATAAATTTTTTTTATATTATTGGATATAGTTGAAAAGTAGTATGGATCTTTAAATTCAAATATATTATTACCCAAACCAATCAAGTCGACTTCAATATTTCTTCCTGGATAGTTTAAAACTATTTTTTTGTCACTTTTAAAATTGTTAAATTTAGGCTCAAAAATAGACCATAAATTAGGAGGCGTGTGAACAAAATTAATAATTTCTGGATTTGAATTTAATTTAAATTTTTTTTTTATATATTTGAGGTATCCAATACTTTCTCCTCCGCAATATCCATATATATTTTCCATTCTTTCAGTAAGCTTAAAACCTATAATATCCGAAAAGTTTTTGATTGGATTTATTTTGTATAGAAAGCACAATATAATAAAAAATAATATTATGTATTTTATTTTTAATGATTTTGTTGATTTCATTAAATTATCTTAGGCTCAAGATGCTTTGCTAATCTAAGTGCAAGTTGCACAATTGAAAATGTTGGGTTTGAATAACCACCCGTTGCAAAAACTGAACTTCCCAAAATATAACAATTTTTTAAGTCATGGATTTTTAAATTTGAATCGACTACAGAAGTTTTGAAATTATCTCCTATTCTGGTGCCACCCATATGGTGATGAACCCCGAGATTTTCATACCCCTCTAAATTTTCTATCTCACTTTTTAAAGCGATCCTACCAATATCCTTTTCAACAAATAATTTTCCCAATTCAAATAAAATTGTTTTTGCTGAATTTAATGTTTCATCAGACTTTTTATAATATAGGTTTGTGATAGGAACACCATATTTATCCAATACTTTTTTGTCTAAGGTAATTTTATTTGTCTCTTTAGGTGGTTCCTCTAAATTCATAAATATATTTCCACATTTCAGATCTTTACTTAAAATAATCCTTGCAACTTTTTTTCCATATTCGGGTGCCACACACAATAAATCTTTAATAATTTCTTTATATAATTTTGTATCTTCTTTAGCATTCATATACAGCGCTCCACTTAATATTTTTTTTTCATTAACTAATTCACTATTTGTTGCAATATGTATTGGTCCATCATAGTCGATAAAATTTTTATTTAAAATTTTTTTTATTTTAGATTTATACAAAAAACCAACACCACCGATGATCCATGGGTGAGTAATCCAATATTTTCCAATTGGTAGGTCATTATTAATTAAAGACTTATCCTTTTCTTTAGACCATAATAAAATTCTTGAATTTTCTACTCCTCCAGCACATAAAATAAAGATATTAGATTTCAATGTAATATTTTCATAGTTTTGAGAGACTGAGATTGATTCAAATTTTCTATTTTCACCAGACAAATGTGTAACTTGTGCGTTAATAAGCAAGTGAATATGTTTTGAATTATTTAAATGATCCTTATATTTATCAGCAAATCTTACCTTTGAATATTGAAATTGAATTTGGCTATAGAAACTACTAATTTTTGTTTGTTGAAAATTATTTTCTATTTCTAATATTTTACATGTTTGATCTCTAAATTTAGAAAAAGAATTATATCCAATGCCCCATTTTTCAAGATTCCATTGTTCGATTGGTTTACACCATCCACCCCAATGTCCACTAGTTCCACCCAATTGTCTTAGTCTGCTATATCGAAGGTCGGTTATTTGATCACCAATTATTTTTGCAGCATAGCTCTCTTGAGACTCATCAGAGTACTCCTCTCGTCCGGCCTCTATTATGAGGCAATCAATTTTTCTTTGCTCTAAAGACAAAGCTAATGTAATTCCTGCTGGACCGCTACCTACGATTATCACTGGAAAATTTTTTCCAACAACCTCTTTTATATTCTCATGAATCATTTATCATTTTTATCTAAGTACCAAACAAACTTTTTAAAAGTTCTTTTATCTAATATTTTTTTAGATTGGAATTCATGATCAGAATATGACCTAGTAAAACCAAATAAAAATATAGTTTTTATTATAAGGATTTTTATAAAATTTCTTCTTTTTTTTTTCATATAATTTTAGTTAAGATAATTTTTTTAGATTAGCAAGCCCTAAAAAAAACCAAAATAAAAATCCATTAAATGTCGAAAATAAACTTCCACTTGGCAATATTGGAGTCAAAAAAATGATCAAATAAAAGTTAATTGTAATTTTGAAAATATCTTTATCTCTTAAATCATTAAAAAATTTTTCTTTAAAAAAGCTAAATAAAAATATAATAAAAATAAAATATCCCACTAATCCTTGTTCTGACAATAATTCAAAATGGATTTGATGAGGATGTGTTGAGCATCTTTGATGTGTAAACTTAATATTTTCTTTAAAATATTTTTTATCATGACACTCAAATCTAAAGTTTTTATTTCCTATACCATTTAATTTTTTATTTTTATAAATTTCAATCGCAGCATCATAATGAGCAAAATATTTAATATTTTCTAACTTTTGAGAAAAAGATTTTGGGTCTTCTACATTTAAAATTCTGTTAAAAAATTCAGTTTGTTTAGCAAGAACATTTGGAAAAATAAAAAATAAAGATGTAGCAAAGAAAATTGTAAATATAAGTAAATAAAATTTTTTCAAAAATAATTTTCTTTCATCTATAAAATAGAAGATTAGTAAAAAAAGCAATGTTGATTTCAAAAAAGCTGACCTTTCCCCAGTTACAAGAATACTCAACAAAACAAGAACTAATGTTAGATTTAGAATAATCATATATTTTTTCGTGATCTTATTTTGTAGGAAAAAAATTGTAGTTATAAATCCAAAACCAAAAAGAAAAGCACCAACTACATTTTCATCATAAAAAAAACTTGTTATTCTTGTTTCATCAAGACTTTTGAAACCAAATAGGTTCGCTCCATTATATTTTTCAAAAAAAATATCTGCTATGATTATGAAAATTATAACTAGCCAAAATTTAAAAATTTTTTCTATTATTTCTTTTTTATCTATTAGTAAAGGTATAGCTGGAAATAATATTAAAAATTTTAAGAATAATAGAGATCTTGTAGGTCCATCGTAACCATATTCTGGATAGTTATAGTAATTAATAAATGAATTTGCACAAATATATAGATAAAATATTACAAGAATTATAAAACTCCTATCTTTAAACCAAGTAAATTTATTAGTTTTAAAAACATTAAAGATAAATAATAAAAAAATACAAAGAAGATAAAAATTTATAAAAAAGTTTCCAACAATTATTGCCACAGGAAGTGTAGCAAATAGAATAATAATAGAGTTATCTTTTAAATCTAATTTTTTTGATATCATTATCAGAAATTACAGATTATTTTTATATTGATTTTAATTTTTTACAACAAAGTTTATTTAGGGTAAAAGTTAATGATAATTATTTGTTAATTATGAGACTAAAAAAAAAAAACCTATTTAAAAAATTAAAATTTATCAAAGATTCTTTTTTTAAGGTTTATGCAATTTAATTAAATTTTTAAATGATAAACATACCTATACTTTATTTTGGTTATTTGATTGTTTTATTTTCGATTATCGGTTTTGGATTTCTATCTTCTAAAATTTTATCTATTAGACTTTCTATCGGAGAACTGGGCTTAAGTGGAATTTTATTTATGACAATTTTATCATATATTACAAATTTATTTGTATCACACGGTTTGATTCATAACTCTATTTTTTTGGCAATAGGTTTATTCGTTTTTTTTTTGGCATTAAAAAGAAAATTATTCAGAAAAAAAATAAAACTAATTCTATTAGTTTCCTCAGTTTTATTTGTTGGAATTCTAATGTACAAAACCCATGATGATTTTTTTTACTATCACTTTCAATATACAATTTCATTAATTGAGTTTAAAAAAATATTTGGTGTTGGTAATTTAGAACATGGATGGCGTACACCATCTTCAATATTTTACTTTAATTCATTACTATATCTGCCAATTTTAGAAAAATCTTTAATAAATAGTGCTGCAATATATTATTTGATTTTTTCAAACATATTTTTGATACAAAAAGTTTTTAATCAATTAAAAAATAAAAAATTTGATTTTATCTTAATATTATCTCTATTTTCGTTGTTATTTATAAATACGATTTTTTACAGATTAGCTGAACATGGAACTGATAGATCAGCCTTAATTCTTATTTTTATTTTAGCTATTTATTATCTTGAGGGGACCAATAGAAGATTGAGTAAAATTAATATTAAGCATTATTACCAAAAAATATTAATTACTATACTTCTTATAATTTCACTTAAAAGTTTTTATTTTATCTATACAATTTTCATAATTATCTTATTTTTTGAGTTTAGGAAAATTTTATTTAAAGAAAACTTTTATAAGAAAATTTTTTTTGAACGAGTAAGTTACTATTTTTTAATTGGGACTGCGATTTTTATATTCACTATTTTCTCAAACACTGGTTGTTTAATCTATCCTGCTAGTTTTACATGTGTAGAGTCATATTCTTGGTCGATACCAAAAAAAGAAGTAATAGAAATGAAAACCTGGTATGAACTTTGGTCAAAAGCAGGGGCAAGTCCAACTTATAGAATAGAAGATGTTGAGTCTTATTTATCTGGACTAAATTGGTTTCCTAATTGGGTACAAAATTATTTTTTTAATAAAATTTCAGATTTTTTACTGTCTTTAACCTTGATTGTAATAATTACTTCAACTTTTCTAATTAAATTTAAAAAAGTAAAATTACCAAAAAAAAATTTTTATTTGTTTTATGTCTCAGTTTTACTTCTGCTCCTTGAGTGGTTTTTAAATCATCCAGCTTTGAGGTATGGCGGCTTTACCCTATTTGCATTATCAATTTTTATACCATTAAGTATATTTATTGAAAGTAGACTTAAAATCAATTTTAAATTAGAAAAAAAAATTTCTTTTCTGATCATAATATCTTTCTTAATCTTCTCATTGAAAAACATCGATAGAATTTTGAAAGAAACTGATAAATATAATTATAATCCACTGCTCAATGCTCATTACTATATAGATGGTGATACTTATAATTTTAATGAATTACTGTTAAAAGCAGAAAAAAAAAGAAATATTGATGGAAAGAAATTTTATATTGTTTTAGATAAGGATTTAATTAAAAAGATTCATTCAATAAATGACTGATAAAATTGTTATAGTTACAGGTGGTGCAGGCTTTGTAGGAGGAAATTTAATAGAGAAACTTTTAAGAGAAACAAAATATAAGATTATTAGTGTTGATAATTATAGTTCTGGATCAATTAAAAATCATATCAAAGATATAAGAGTAAAATATATTGAGGACTCAACATCGAATATCTCAAAAACACTAAACAAATATAAGTCTAAAATTCATACAATTTTTCATTTTGGTGAATTTTCAAGAATATATCAAAGTTTTTT
>CESW01135892.1_pt1 | contig 28440 bp, 27 predicted proteins | sample 531171 | NCBI WGS metagenome assembly CESW01 (sample SAMEA2621859, study PRJEB7988) | marine metagenome | biome: marine biome (ENVO:00000447); feature: surface water layer (ENVO:00002042); material: "saline water (ENVO:00002010), including plankton (ENVO:xxxxxxxx)" | depth 5 m
TCAGGAGTAATTGCTATTCTTTTTTCAATTTTTAGATTTTCTGAAATAGAAGCAATTCTCATATACTGATTTTATAGTAAGAATATTGCCATTAATATTAAAACTGCTACTACTGCGACTGTTCCCCACAACACAAATTTTGTGAATTTATTCCAAGTATTTTTATGGTTTTCATCATCCATAAAAACTATTTCTGTCTAGCTTTAAATTTAGGGTTTGTTTTGTTAATGATGTAAACTCTTCCTCTTCTTCTTACCATCTTAGAGTTTAAGTCTCTTTTCTTAATAGATTTTAGGGAACTTTTTATTTTCATAATTTTATATTTTATGCCGGCAATGTCCTACTCTTCCATGCCTTAAGACAAAGTACCATCGGCGCAGAAAGGCTTGACTTCCGAGTTCGGAATGGGATCGGGTATAACACTCTCGCAATAATCACCGGCATGGGACTTATATACAAATTTGATATAATGTAAATATTAATGATTTCAGTTTAATACTGAAACTAAGACAATTTATCCTTTAATTTCTTTATTTTTTTGAAAGAAAATAATTATCTTTTTTAAGCCAATAGAAAAAAAGAAAATAGTACTTATCATGCAAGGAGCAAAATACTTGGGATTTCCCCATAATCCCGAAATAAATAAATAATATAAAATAGAAAAAATATTAAAAATCAAAAAAAAATCAAACTCTGTAATTCTCTCTCTTATAAAAATTTTTTTAATAAAAAAGAAAACACCCAATATGACGAAAGGATATAGAAATAAAGAGTAAATTATACTTTTATAAAGATTCTTATGATAATATTTTTTCGGATTTAAATAAGACTCCGGATCAGATTTATCATAATAATAATGTTCATGAGTCCATAAAGGATTAATAATACTCATTGTAATAATTTTTTTTGTATAAAGTTTTAAGAAAAAAATAGGGTTTTCAAATAATTCTTTTAAAAATATCTTATTACGATAATCTATATTTTTTACATAATCATCAAAAATTTTTATATCTATTTTATTATTTTTAATCCAATTTTTTTCCTCTTTTAAAAGAATTTCTTTGGCCTCTTGTTTTGAAATTTTTTGTCTATCGGCTTTTATCACATGAGCGAAATAGTGATAAAAAGAATAATATTGATGATCTTTAGACAAAAAATGAAAATTTCCAGTTTTTTTAAAATTATTATAACCTATTGGCAAAACTATTAACGAATATCCAATTATTAAAAAAAGATACGGTTTAATATTTAGTTTAAAATTTAAAAAATATAAAATTAAAATTGGTAGGATGTATAAGAAGCTTACTGATCTTTGTGCAAACATAAGACCGACTATAATACCAATAAAAAGATTTATAATAAATTTATCTTTTTTCTTTATTAAGAGAGAAAATAAAATAACCATTAGTGATAAGAAAATACTCTCTGTCCAAAAAGTAGAGTGCCACTGAATTATACTTGGTTCTAAACAAAGGAAAAAAATTATTAGTTTATATAATAAAGGATCTACTTTTTTTTTAAGCTGAGATGCAAAAAAAATTACAGATATGTAAAAAAAAATAATTTGAGCTAATAAAAGACCGATTTTGTTATTGTCAACTTTAATAACTCTTTGACCATTAGGTTTTTTTTCATAAATTTCTTTATCGATAATATAATAATAATATCCCACAATTATATTTGGTAAAAAATATTTTTCATAAATTGGTAAAGCTTCAAAAAAACTTTCACCATCATTAAGTTTTTTTCTAAAGTCATCTGCCTTACGCCATTTATGACCTATATCAGCATAAATAAGTTGATTGTACCAATTGCCTTTAAAATTAATTTTATTATTATCAAAATTATTAATATTGTATAAAGACCAAATTATACTTATTAAAAAAGCAATACAAATTACAACAACTTCAAATTTATTTTTTCTTATTTTTGTTATGAACATTTTCTATTAAAAAAAAATTATATGTTTCAAATATTGCATCTTTAAGATTGAATCTTGGTTTCCATCCATATTTTCTGGCCAAACTAATATCTAGTATCTTTCTGGGTGTTCCATTAGGCTTTGATTTGTCAAACTTAATCTTGATAGTTTTTCTGGGTAAAATAATTTTTGACAAAATTTTTGCATACTCTTTTATTGAATAGTCTTTACTTGTTCCAATATTTATAATGTCCTCTTTTGTTTTTTTTTTCATAAAATATATACAAGCATTTGCTAAATCATTTACATAAATAACTTCTCTTTTAGGGGATCCATCACCCCACAACTTTAGCTCATTTTTATTCTGTTCTTTCAATTTATGTAACTTTTTTATTAGTGCAGGAATAAAATGGGAATTTAAATCGTCGTAATTATCATTTCTACCAAATGTATTGGTAGGCATTATACATCTATAATTTCTATTAAATTGTTGATTATAACTTTGGCACATTTTTATTCCTGCAATTTTAGCTACTGCATAAGCATCATTTGTTTTTTCAAGTTTCCCATCAAGTAAATATTTTTCTTTGATGGGTTGTTTACAGTCCCTAGGATAAACACAACTTGATCCTAAAAAAATCATGTCTTGAACACCACATTTGTGTGCCGAGTCTATTACGTTTAGTTGTATTGATAAATTATTATAAATAAATTCTGCTTTGTATATTTGATTAGAATATATTCCTCCTACTTTTGCAGCTGCTAGGAAAATGAAATCAGGTTTATTTTTTTTTAAATATTTATAGACTTTATCTTTATCAGTTAAGTCTAACTTTTTTTTACTAACAGTTAAAATATTACTATATCCTTTTTTCCTTAAGGCTCTTAAAATTGCACTACCTACTAATCCTTTGTGACCAGCAACAAATATCTTAGATTTTTGATTAATCATTGAAATTTAGATATTTCAGCACTTACCATATCTTTGACAAGTTGCTTTATTTGTATTTTAGGTTTCCACTTAAGCTCTCTTTTTGCTTTCCTTGCATCACCTAACAATGTATCAACCTCCAACGGTCTAAAATACTCTTTACTGCACCCCACAATGCAATTTCCATCAACATCATAACATTTTGCTTTAAATCCGTCACCCTTCCATCTAAATTTAATTTTTAATTCTATTAAGACTAAATTAACAAATTCCTTTACAGTATATTGTTTCCCAGTTGCAATTACATAATCTGAGGGTTTTTTCCTTTGGAGCATTTTCCACATTGCTTCAACGTAATCTTTTGCATGCCCCCAATCACGTCTAGCATTTACGTTTCCGAGATATAATCTTTTTTGTTTACCAAATTTTATTTTGGTGAGAGCTGAAACAATCTTTTTTGTGACAAAAGTTTCACCTCTTCTTGGACTTTCATGGTTAAATAGAATTCCATTACATGCAAATATGTTATAAGCCTCTCTATAGTTAACAGTAATCCAATGAGCATAAACCTTTGCTACTCCATAAGGGCTTCTTGGATAAAAAGGTGTTTTCTCACTTTGAGGCATCTCTTGAACTTTTCCATACATTTCTGAAGTTCCTGCTTGATAAAATTTTGTAATTTTTTCAAAATTGTGAAACTTAATTGCCTCTAAAATCCTTAATGCCCCAATTGCATCAGCATTTGCCGTGTACTCTGGCACCTCAAAAGACACTGCAACATGTGACTGAGCAGCTAAATTATAAATTTCGTCAGGTTTTATAGTTTTTATTAAAGATGATACTGATATTGCATCAGTGACATCTCCATAATGTAGAAAAAAGTTTCTTTTTTTTTCAAATGGGTCTTGATATATATGATCAACTCTACTCGTGTTTAATGACGATGACCTTCTTTTTACACCATGAACCATATAACCTTTTTTTATCAAAAGTTCAGACAAATAAGATCCATCTTGACCTGTAACACCAAATATCAAAGCTGTTTTTTTTCTCATAGTAAATTTTTTAACTTATAAAAATAAATTTTGAAGTAAATAACTGTATATAAGAATAAATTCAATAAAATAAGAAATATTTGAACTTGGCTATTAGATATATAATTAATTGAAATTAGAAAAATAACAGCATTATATAAATTTATGATATTTGCTGAGATTATATTTGAATAGTACAAGTTTATTTTAAACTTTTTTTTAATATACAAAAAAATCAATTGATGCAAATGATTAGTATCAGGTGACAAGGGAGATTTTTTTACAATATTTTTTCTTATAATTGAAAAAAGTGTTTCAAAGCATGGATACCATAATAATAATATTATGAAATAGGGGGATAAGTTATTATTTAAATTATATGTTTCAATTAATACAATTGAAAAAATAAACCCTAAAACATATGATCCTGCGTCCCCTAAAAATATTCTATTTAAAATATTTATGATAAAAATTATTGCTAAAATAAATAATATAAAAAATAAGAGATTATCTAAATAAATTGTGAGTCCCTCTAATCTTAAATAATAAATGACTACACAAATTAATATGTAATAACCAATATTTAAGGTGTTTAATCCATCTATGAAATTTGAACCATTAATTAAAATCAGAATACAAAAAGATACGAATAAATAATTAAAATTCGTATTTTCTAAGAGTTTATCTAGTAAAAAAATACGAGTATCTTGTATCTTTAATTCAGTAAAAATAACAAAAAAAATTACTATTAATACCTGTGTTATCAATCTTAAAATTGCTGATTTAAAATATTTCAAATCTGAAAAAAAACCTAATATTAAAATTAGGAAAGAGAAAATATAAAAAATTAAGAAATTTATATCATAAAAATAAATTATTCCTAAAAATATGAAAATACCACCGGAGAGAGGAATTGTTTCTGATGAGGCAAATTTTTGATGCTTATCGCCTGTAATGCTTATCAGAAATTTTTTTTTTCTAAATAAAGAATTTAAAGCAAATATAAATATCGTTAAAAAAAATAAATATAAAAAATAATTCATTTAATCACCTGGTCATGGAGTTGATTGATAAAATTAATAGAAAGATTATGGATTTAAATATATTAAATTTAAGATATGAATTATACACTTTATAACCATCCATTATTTTTTGAATTACTGAAGATGATAATGATTTGTTGTTTTTTCTCCAAGATACTAGATTTTCGTTTAATCCATTTAATAAAATTCCATCTTTAGCTAATTTTAGCCATAAAACATAATCTTCTTTAGTTTTAAGATTTGCAAATCTATAATTAGGATTATCAAATAACTTTTTTTTAAGAACTACCGTAGACAATCCAATATCACATGATCTAACCAAATCCTTAAAGCTCAATAATCTTTTTGCTTCTCTAAATCCAATTTTATTTTCATTTTTATTAATAATATCATAAGTAGTAAAACTAAAATCAGTATTTGTTTCTTTCATGAATCTAATTTGCTTTTCTAGTTTTGTTTCCCTCCATAAGTCATCACAGTCACAGAAAGCAATATATTCCCCAGTAGCAATTTTAATTGCTGAATTTCTGGATAAACCTGCACCTTGATTAATTTTATTAATCTTAAGATTTATACGTTTATCTAAAGTAGAGATTCTATTTAGTACCTCAAAGCTTTCTTCACTTAATTCATCATCAATTAAGATTATTTGAAAATTTTGGTATGATTGGCTTAGAATAGATTGAATTGAGCTTTCTATGAATGCTTTTTTTTTATAATAAGGCATTATAACACTAACTAAAGACATTAGATAATTTTATACGATTTGATAATAATATTATATTAGTTTTGTAGAATAATGAAAATTAATAAAAAAAATAGTATAAGTTTTAAAGTATTAAGTTCAGTAACCGAAAGTAATATTAAACAACTATATAATATTCATCTCAAAAGTCTTCCAAATGATATAATTCATCATTTTGGTTACGAACTTGAAAAGAAATATATCTTGAAACTGATAGAAAAAAAAAAATGTAAAATCATTCTTGCATTATCAAAAAATCAAACTGTGGGTTTTGTAATTTTGAAATTTGGAGAATTTGATATGAGAAAAATTTTGGATTTAAAATCTATTTTAACATTTTTTTTACATTCAATTATCAATCCAATACTAGCTTTAAGATTAATTTACCAATTAAGTAGAAAAATAAAAAAACCTACCCAAAGTTGTGAGATAGATTATTTTGCAGTTTCAGAAGACTTTAAGTCCATTGGTATAGGAAAAAAATTACTCAAAATTACGGAAAAAGTAGCAAAAAGAAAAAAAAATAAAAAAATTTTTACAAAGACTTATAATCAGAAATTGGCATATTTCTATATTAATAAAAAAAAAGCTGTTTTATTAAATAAATATAAAATCTTAAATTATATATACTTCTGTGTTTACTGGAAAATTAATTAGTGTATTTAATATAAATAATTAATTATGGCGATACCTTTTTTTTCTATAGATTTAAAAACGAAAGATTTTTTTTCAATAATTAAGAATATTATATTACCTTTTAATAAAAAAAAATTAGAAAATAAATTAAAAGAAAAACTATCTTCAAGATATCCAAATAAATTAATTTCTTTATTACCTTCAGGGAGGTTGGGTTTTTATTTGACTATAAAATATTTATTTAAACCTAATGATTTGATTATTTTTTCATCAATGAGTTTTCCTCTATACATTAAAATTGCAAAACAATTAGGTATGAGAATAAAATTAATAGATGTTTCAGATAAAGATTTAAATATTAATTACGAAAATTTTACTCAAATAGATGAAGAGTGTAAAGGTATCGTTGTTACTCATCTTTTTGGAAATCCATGTGAGATAGGAAAAATAAAAAAATTTTGTGAAGAGAGAAATATTAAACTTATAGAAGATTGTGCTCAATCATTTGATTCAAATCATGAAGGTATTGAAACTGGAAACTTTGGGGTAGCAGGTATCATATCTACAAGCTTACTTAAAATTCCAACCACTCTAAGTGGAGGTATTTTAGTAACAAGTGATGAAACCCTTTATAAGAATGCTGAACAATGGATGAAAAATAATCTATCCAATAATTTTTTTGATAAAGTAAAACTTTTTATAAAAATATTTATTTTTATACTAAATTCTTATCCAAAAATTTACTCATTACTTTCAGATAAAATATTTTTCTTTCTTAAAAAATATAATCCTAGAATATACAGAAAAATTCTTTATTCAGGTATGGGAATGAAAGATAATATATTTAATCCGAAAGAGAGACCTCACCTTAGTAAATACCAAATTGCTATTGGTTTAAGTCAAATTGAAAGATGTGATGAGATGACTTCCTGTAGAAGAAAAAACTCACAAAATCTTCAAGAAATTTTATCAAATTCAAAAAACATTCAAGTAATTAATAATCACTCAAACAATAATTGGAATCATCAGTATTTTGTGATTAAAATTAAAAATAATTTTCAAATAGTTTTAAATAAAGTTTTTAACCAAGGAATTCATATAATGGATGAAAACGTATGGGATTGTTCTGCATATAATTTCGAAATTGAAAATCAAGATTCAAAATTTAAAATTACTGAAAATTATGATGGAACTCTTTTAAGAATTCAAAACAATTCTTTTTTAAATAAAAAACAAATAGAGCACATTGCAAAAATAGTTAAAGATTGTGCAGATGGAAAATAAAATTTTTAAAAGTATTGATGGTTTGTTTGAGGAAAATTTAAAATACTATAAAATAAATAATACAAGAGATATATCACAAAAAAGAATATCGATTATCGGCAAAGGAAATTCAATATCCTCTATACCTTTTAAAAAAGGTTCTAACTTGATTGAATTAGCAATAAATAAAAAAATAAAACTAAATCAAAAAAAAAAAATAATTGAGGTTAGTGGTAGCATAGAAGCTTTTAAAATTCATAATTATTTACTTGAAAGAAAATTTTTTTTTCCAAGTTTTCCATCATATCCTATGGTTACAGTTGGTGCGTGTATTGCAAATTGTACTCATGGTATTAGTCCAAAATTTGGAGTAATTAAAGATTATATACGTGAGATAGTATTATATAATCCCAACTTTGGTACTAAAATCCTTTCGAAAAATAGAAATGCTAAACTGTTCAACTTAACGGTTGGTGGGATGGGCCTTACAGGAGCTATAATAAGTGCCAAACTTAAAGTTTTCAAATTAAAAAGTTCTTATATTGAAATCTCTGATAACAAAAAGTTTGATAATTTTGAGAAAATTTATAAATTTTTAAAAAAAAGTAATTTTATTTATAATCAAAATAATCTTTTTTTAAAATTTGGTGAAAAAAGATTTATTATTTCGAGAATTTCTTCAGGGAATTTCAAAAAATCAAATTATAATTTTAAATCATTAAATGTTAAAAATATTATAAAATTAAGATTAGGAATTCTTAAATTTTCTTTTTTTAGAAAATTACTTGAGAAACTTTTACTAATAAAGGAATATGCAAATAATCAAAAATCAATTCATATTAACGATGCTTTTTTTCCTTCAAATTCAAGGCTTATTTATTTTAATCTTATGCCAAAAAAGTTTATGGAGAATCAAGTGATTATACCTCATAAAAATGTTAAATTGTTTTTTAAAAGTTTTAAAAAACTTTATAACAAGCATTCACCTACAATTACTCTTGGCCATTTGAAAATTTTTGACGGCAAAGGGGATTATCTTCAATTTAATGGAAAGGGTCTTGGACTTACACTTCATTTTATAATAAATAAAAATTTTCACGAATTCTATGGCAAATTTTTGAAATTAAACCAAAATTATAATTGTAAACCAAATTTATATAAAAATTCTATTATTCAAATGAAAGACATTAAGATATTTTATGGTAAAAAATATATAAAATTCTGCAAAGAAATTAAAAAGATAAATAAAAAATTTTACTTTGAAAATAGACTTTTTAATCAAGACAATTTTTATGAGTAATAAAACGCTGAAAAAATATAAAATGAGAAAAAGTATAAGGAAATTATACTAAGATTTTTTTTAATATTTCCTATTGTTTTTTCAATTTGTTTTGACTCTATTAATCCAAAAAAGAATATTAATAAAAGGGGATCGAAATATTTTTGATAGAGAGTAAATATTGGAAAAGATAAAATAAGTATAATCAACAAAAAATAATTTTTAATTTTATTGCCTTGAAAGAAAAAATCTAAAACTACTAATGATAAAAAAGAAAACAAAGATAAAAATAAAGAGGGGTTAATCATAGATAGGAGTGCAATTTTCATAAATATTCCTCCACCTAATTCCGAAAAATAAATTAATTTTATTTTTAGAAAACTATCTATAAAAAAAATAAATAAAAAAAATAAGAAAAAATAAGTTATTAATTTTATATTTTGTTCAAGATAGAATTTAAATTGATTAATACGGATGATTAAAAATGGAATAAGGTAAAATAAAATAATCGATAATATTACTAAACTATTACTGTATAAATTTAGATTACTATATTTAGTTAATTTATTGATAAAATCATAGTTGCTAATGACATAAGAAAAATACGTTAATGCAGGAATAGTTAAGATAAACGCAATAAAGACCAGAAAATAAAATTTTTTGATTTCTAAATTTTTGTAAAAAAAATAGAAGTAAAAAAAAGAAAAAATAAAATAGTAATATCGAATATAACAACATAAACTCAAAAAAAATAAACTTAAAAAAAATTTGGTAAAATTCCCGTTATTATCGGTTTGTTTATTTATAAAATAAACAGATAAACAAAAAAATATTAAACTCAAATTATCACCTAATAGCCAAATTGCTGAAGATCTAAAATAAGGTGAAATGAAAATTATAAGTGAAAAATAAAAACAATAATCATGATTATTTTGATATCTCTCTATTAAAACTAGATAGAAAATATAAGGAAGACCACAACTTATTATTATATAGAAAATTTTTAAATGATTTAAATCAAAAAAAAAATTATAAACTTTCCCAATTAAGATATAGAATACAGGAGAATGAATCAAAGCTCCTGTATCTTTTGCAAAAATATCTATTGCGCTAAAAAAATCATATTTAAAATTTTCTATAAATGGAAATAAATACTCATAATCAAGTTTAGCACCTCCACTTGAATTTTCTTCGAAAAGAAAGCCAACAAACAAAGATAAAGAAAAAGCTAAATATAAAAAGTTTTTTTTATTTAAATACATTCACCTATAATTATCTGATCAACTTTATTTTTTAAAAAATAAAGTAATCATAGCTGTTAATATTAAAAATCCATCCCTAAAAGCATTAACTTTTTTTTTTCCTCCAATTCTTTTTCTTTCCATACTTGGTGTTGATACAAATTGATAATTTTTAAATTTTGCTAAAATAGGAATTTCAACACAAATTCTAAAATCACTATATTGTAAGGATAGTTTTTTAGCTGATGATGTTTTTCCCAATATATAAGTGTAAAGAATATCAGATAAATTTAACCCAAAAAAAATATTTCCGATAAAAGAAAATATTTTATTACCAATTAAAGTAATAAAATTATCATCATCACTACCGCCATCTTTCAAATATCTAGATGCGAAAACTAAATCTTTATCTTTACATAAGTTTAACATTTCATCCAAATATTTTGGGTTCATAGAACCATCAGCATTAATTATACAAAAAAATTCAGTATTGATTTTATCAATACCTTCGATTAATGCTCTTCCATAACCTCTTTTTTCTTGAACGCAAATTTTTACATCATTAAAATTAGAGATTGAGTTAATAGTTTCTGTATCCTCACTTTGTAAAACAACAAGTTTCTTATAATTATAAATTTCTAATTCTTTTAAGAAAATTGGTAGAGACTCAGACTCTTTGTTTGCGGGAATAAGCAGCGTTAATTCACTCATCTAAAAAACTTTATATAATAAATTAATGTTAAATTAATTGATTGTTTCTAATCTATTTTTTTTAATTAAAAAAGAATAATTAATCCAAAAGATTGCTGCTCCATAACTTGTAAAAAAGCTTCCAGAGGGTAAAATAGGTACTAATGTAGCTATCAGAAATAAAATCCCACTTTTAATTAGAAAGTCTTTTTTTTGAGTAATGTTTTTTCGTAATACATAAATAAAATTGGAAATAATCAAAATATAACCTACTATTCCAAGTTCCGATAAAAATTCAAAATGTAATTGATGTGGATGTGTGGATTGTCCGTAAAATTTATCAATTGAATTATACTTTTCTTTAAAGCTCTCAATTCTAAAAGTCTTTATTCCTGAACCAAAAATTCTATTCTCATTAAAAATTAATAATGCAGTATAATAATGACCAAAATGTTGATTACTTCTAATAATTTTATCTTTATCGAAATTTTCTCCTTTTTTGATCATTTCATAATAATCCTCAAAAATATGGTTATAAAATTTACTACTTAAAGCAGGAGACTTTGATATAATGGTATAACTTAAGAAAGATAAAAATATCAAAATCAAAATTTTTTTTAAAAAAGATATATTTATAAAAAATAAAAAAAATAAACTATACATAATAAAGATTTTTAAAAAATTAGATCTTTCACCAATCAATAATGCTAAAATAAAAAATACAATAGATAAAAAAAATTTTAACTTTTTGTCTTTATTTGGAAGATATGAAAGACTAACAAGTAAAAAACCAAAATAAAAGTTGCCTATTTTAAGCTCATTGCCAGTAAAACTAGCAATTCTTCCTGGATAGTTAGAAGTAAAACCTAAAATATTTCTTCCAAAAATATACTCAAATGTAATATCAAAACTTACTACCAAAAAAATTAAAAACCAAAATTTTATAATTTTTTTTTTAAAAAAATTAAAATAAAAATAAATTGCGTAAGTTAAAATTATAAATCTAATAAAACCTAAAGCTCTTACAATACTATCTTCATTTTTTGCCACAAAAACTGAATTAAAAATTAAATATAGATAAATAATAATCAGAAAATAAAAATTAAAGTCATGGAAAAAAATTAAATTTTCTCTTTGATATAGATCAGAAATAAATAGTAAACCTATTAAGATTATTATCATATTACTTACTGCAGATCCAGAAAGTAAAGAAATAGGTAAAATCGAAATTAAAAAATAATTAATTTTTGTTGTTAAATTAATTTTTTCGCTTATTGATTGATTCATGATTAACTATGCTTTATTTATCACTTTGTTAAAAAAGTACAAAGAAAGAATTAAAATTTTATATTCAAATATAATTTAATGCGTCTAAATAAAAAGAATTTAATACTATTCATGCCATATATTGATCGAGGGGGTGTAGAAAAAAACCTATTTTTAATAGCAAACTATTTAAGTAAAAAAATTTCAAACATAAAAATTTGTACACTTTCATTTAATAAAAAGAAATTTTTTGATAAAAAGATAAAATTTTTATCTCCTCCAATTCAAATTTCAGAAAAATTTAATATAAAAATAAGATATTTTTTATGTCTATATACATTGTTTAAATTTTTATTAGAAAATAGAAATTCGGTCGTACTTGCATTTCAAGCAAATGTTTATTGTGTTTTGTTATGCAAAATTTTAAATATCAAAGTAATAATAAGAGCCAATTCTTCACCCTCTGGATGGAACCATAATTTTATAAAAAAATATGTTTATAAAAAGATTGTATCAAAAGCTGATATTATAATCGTGAATAGTCTTCAATTTCAAAGTCAAATGTGGTCTGAGTTAGAACTTAAAACAAAATGTATTTATAATCCGCTTAATATTTCAGATTTAAAAAAAATGTCAAAGAAAGGCAAAAAAGATTCATTTTTCAAAAATAATAATACACTTAAGTTAGTTAATATTGGGAGGTTCACAGAACAGAAAGATCAAATTACAATTCTTAGAGCAATAAATAATTTAAAAAAGGAATTGAATTTTAGATTAATAATTATTGGTTACGGTGATAGTAAACAAAAATTGGTTAATTTTATTAAAAAAAATCATCTTTCAAAATCTGTTAAAATTAATGATACAATAACAAATCCATATGGAATATTAGATCAATCTGACGTATTTATTCTTTCATCAAAATTTGAAGGTTTGCCAAATGTTCTTTTAGAAGCAGCAGCTCTCAAAAAATTTATAATTTCAACAAAATGTCCATGTGGTCCAAAAGAAATTTTGTTAGATGGTAAAGGTGGACTTTTTTTTAAGATAGGTAATTATAAAGATTTGTCTAGTAAAATTTTAATCTATTCTAAAAATAAAAAAAAATTAAGTAAAAAAATTCAAACTACATTTCAAAACTTGCATAAATATGACTATGATAAAAATTTAAAAAAGTATTATGATTTGATATCAAGATTAATCTAAAAGAAAATATTTTTTATAACCTCATGATGTCTAAACATTGAGTACTTTAAGCAGTTTTTTTTGGCTAAAATTTTTTTTGTTTTTAAATCCACTTCATGATTAACATAATTAGTTAATGCTTCAAATAATGCATTATTTTTATTATTTTCAAATAATATTCCTGCATTCCCGTTTTGAAGAAACTCTAAAGGACCGTTCTTACAATTACTTGAAATGACAAAAGAGTTATTAAATGCGGCCTCAATTATTACAAATCCAGGATCTTCCCACAAAGATGATAGTATAAAAGCCTCTGATTTTCTCATATATTCGAATATATTTTCATTATACCCTTTTAAAAAAACCCTTTCAGATAGTTGAAGTCTACTTATTAAACTTTGAAGTTCCTCATACTTTTCCCCTATTCCAAAAATTAGTAAATCAAAATTCAAATTTGTATCGGAGAATTTTTTGAATTCTTTTATTAAATATGTGAAATTTTTTTGTTTAGTAAGCCTTCCAACCGAAATAAAGAAATTCTTTGTATGAAAATTTTTTGGATGATTACTAAATTTTTTTTTCTTTTTAATGTATTCCCTTATACTAATTATTGGGTCTGGTACAAAAATCAGTTGTTGTTTAGAAAAAAAATTACCATTAGATAATTGTTTCAAAAGTTCTTTTGATGGTGAGGCAACTTTAAAAATATTTTTTGCGCACAATTTCCAAATAAATTTCCTTAAAAATGTCAGTTTTGGATATCCAGAAATTCTTAAAATTAATTTAGTCTTAAATTTGGAAAAATAAAAAATTATGAATGGAACCGATGTTAATAAATGAGATACAAAAAAATCCGGTTTCTTCTTAATAAGTAATTTTACTAGGGGAATAAAGCTAATTATTGCTATAATTATATAAGAAAATCTACTTTTTAAATAACCGGATTTTGGTAAGTAATTAAAAAAATTAAATCCTAAATCAATTAAATTTACATTATTTTCCTCAAATAATTTCCTTTCTTTTTCCCATTCACCACATACATTGATGACACTTACAGAAACATTTTTTTTTGAATATTTACCTATTGATAATGCTGAATTTATTGTTGATTTATAAGTCCCTACTTTTTCTAAGCATGGAGACCAGTAAAAAACATTTATCATTTTTAATTCTTTAAAGTAGTTATATAAATTTGTTTACCTAGCAAATTAAATTTGGAATATTTCATTTTAGAATTTTTGAACAGATTATTATATCTCAAATAAAAATCTTTATCGCCACCAATAAAATGGTAGTTTGGTTTTAATAGAGGATTATAGCTATATTTTTCATATTCGTCATTTATTCTAAGCCCGTTCCTAGAAATAAAAATTAGGACTGTTAATATTATAATTATGAAAGATCTTTTAGTATAAAATTGATAATCAAAATTTATTTTTCCCAAAACTATACTAGTGGGAATTAAAACTAACATAGCAATTAAGTGGTATCCTCCATATCTTAAAGTAGGATGTTTTAAAAACCACTCACAAAGTAATAAAAATATAAAAAAGTATAAAAGAAAGAATTTGACTTCATAAAAATTTTTAATTACTTTTTTTTTATAAAACAAAAGAAAAATAACTATAATTAATGTACTTAAACCTATTAAAAAATCACTGACTTTATTAAAGAAATAACTATCTATCCAATTTGTTAACCAATTGAAATTACTGATATATTCTAATTTATTTTCTGTAACAAAATTAGGGTTCGCACCTCCTTTAGACCATAATTCAAACCAAACATTAACACTATTTATATATTCTTTACTTAAAGACCACGGTAAACTTTCAGAGCATAAAAATGTAGCTGGATAAACCAGACATCCTGAATTAATAAAAGTATAAAAAATAATCAGTAAAACTAAAGAAAGGCAATAAAAAAATGTTCTAGAAAAGAATAGTTTTATAAAGTCTTTTTTAGTATTTGAGTAAAATAAAAATAAAAATAAAATTGGCAGATTAATCAAATAAAATGGTTTTATGGTTGAAACATAACAGACAGTAATAATTAAAAACTTCATAATATATATATTATTAAATACTTTTTTATTATTTATTAAATAGATAAAAAAAATTATTGATATCATAATTAATATCATTCCAGATCTATCTGTTCCATGCTCAGCTAATCTATAAAAAAAAATATTAATAAAAGAAAAAAACAATAAACTTAAAAGATTAATATATTTATTCTCACGGAATAGTTCCTTATTAAAAATAATATCAATTAAAACTAAATTTGCGAAACCCAAAATAATTGCACTTAAGATATGAAATAAATATATACTCACACCTGGCAAATAAAATGTTGAACTCAAAAAGAAAATTGATGATGGACTTCTAAACCCATTATTAAATTGACCAAAACCAATTGGATGCGAAAATTCGGTTAAAAAAGCTATATACGGAAAATGATAATAAGAAAAATCATCATGATTTTTTGCTACTAATATAAAAATTAACAAAATTGAAAAAACCATTAAAAAAATAATAATTTTTTTTTTCAATTTCACTAATTTACCTAAGAAGCAAAAAATAAGAATTAGACCAATAATTAAGAATATTGAATTAAAATAATATCCGTGATGAAAAAAAAGGGAGGAGATAAATGAGAGTATAGTAGTAAAAGTAATACCTAAAATTCCATAAATTCCAAGCGAAGGAATTTTAATATTTAATATTTTACTGGCTAATAATCCATAACCAATCATCGAAATTGATATTAAATAAAAATATAAATACATCATTTTGTTTAAAAATTTTTACAAATAAAAAAAATAAAACACGTCAAATAATAATCTATACTAGCTTTAAAAGGTTTTTTTCTCATCTTTAAAATAAATCGCAAATACTGAAATGCCTCATATCTTCTTATCCACCATCTCATTGAAAATTTCTTTATTCCAGTTGTTATACCATTTTTGTCAAAACCATATAAAGTTAACTTGTTTGGTATTACATTAAATTGATTTAGATAAAATTTTGAAAAAATAGTTAATCTCGCATCTATTTCTAAATTTTCATAATCATTTCTTCTAAGAAATCTTAAAAATTTGATAAAGAAAATTCTTTTGAAAGAAATACAACTAGTTGGGACAATAGTTGGCCAGATAGAGTAATTCACATTTTTAGGTTTTAAATAAAATCTTTTTTTACTGTCTTTAGGTAAATGAAATACACAATTAATATTTTTTTTATTTAATTTTCTATTAACCAAGACTAATTTTTTTTTTGTAAAACAATCATCTCCATCTAAAAGACAAATTTTACTCCCTTTTGATATTTTAAAACATTGCAAAATTCCGTAGATTTGATTTAAGGCTGGAGATCTATAAATTTTTTTTTTATTTTTTATTAATCTAATATTTTTAAATTGTTTTAATATCTCTATAGAGTCATCAGTTGATGCATCATCGAATAAAATAATCTCACACTTTTTGAAATTATTTAACTCAACTGATCTTAGGGTTTTTTTAAGAAATTTTGACTTATTATAGTTGGTAATTAGAACACTTATCATTATTAATATTCAAAAAATTAATTTTTTGACTGGATCGTTAATCTTTAATTTTGTAATTTTTTTTAATTTTGAAATATTTCCAACTAAAGAAGTCTCAATTTTATTGTCAATAAATTCATAATTTTTTTTATTATATTTCTTAAGAATTATTTTTGCTATATCTCTCAAATGTAATGATTTTCCGCTGGAAATATTGATTATTCCTTTAAATCTTTTATCTAATAAAGAAAAAATAATTTTTGAAATATTCATCATTGAAATAAAATCTCTAAAATGATTTAAATTTTTAAGATAAATTTTTTTTTTTGATTCTTTAATTCTTTTTTTAAGATCAGGAATTAAATATCCTTTTTTTTGGTCTTTATTAGTTGTACTAAATATTCGTCCAATACAATAAGAAATTCTATTTTTCTCAAATTTCCTAATTATATATTTTTCAGCTTGTAGTTTTGTTTTTCCATAAAATGAAATAGGTTTGGTAGGGAAACTCTCAGCAATTTTATTTTTTGATGAATTATATACATGTGAAGTAGATGAAAAAAACATCCAACCAACATTACTCTCTAAACAAGCATCAACAATATTTTTGGTACCATTAAAGTTAACTTTATAAGCTTTAGTCTTATTCTTATTTACTTTTTTGATTGGCACAATAGCTGCTAAATGAATTACTACATCAAAATCATTCTCTTTTATCCATTTAAATACTTTTTTTCTTTTTGTAATGTCATCTCTAAAGGACTTTATTTTTCTTTTTTTATTATATCTTAAAATTACTTTTCCAAGACTTCCTGTGGAACCTGTTAAACCAATTTTAAGCATATTTGAATTACTAAAAATATATCTATTTTAATATTTTTCTAAATATATTTTTGATACTATTTTCTCTTGTTACAATTTTTTTATGTACATTTAATTTATTATTTTTTTTAACTATCCTACACATACCTGAAGATATAAATGTAAAAAATATGTCAAAATTATCTAAATTATTATTATAAATTTCTATCAACCTTTCGAAAGTTTCTTTGTTATTTATTTCACAATAAAAATTATTTCTTAAATTGGATTTTAAATATGGCAACCAACTAACGTCATCAATATAAAAGTGCCCACCAACTTTCAAAAAATTATAATAAAAATAAAATATTTTTTCTACGTGATTTGCCTCATGAAGAGTATCTAAGTATATTATATCAAATTTTTTTGGTAACTTATGCTCCAAAAATTCAAAATTATCATCTCTGGTTTTTAAAAAAGTCCAATTTTCATCGTTAAATAAATTTGAATAATCATCAACATCTACTGAAAAAAGTTTGCCATTTTTTTTTTTACACAAATCCAGAAAAATTTTTGTCGATCTGCCCTCTCTCACCCCAAATTCTAATATGTTTGGGTTAGATATTTCTTGAATTTGATTCTTTAAAAAAACTTCTATTTTGTAGTCATAATCAGACATTTTTTTATAAAATTTTTTTATTTTACTCCCAAAGTTCTCTTATATTTTTATATTCAGTAAAGACTTTCTCAAAATTGTTAATAATTATTGTTTCATCACAATGTTTGTCATAAAATAATTTCGCATTCTCTATTTTCATTTGATTAGATTTGTTGTCATTTTCAATTTTTTCTAACTCATTAATAAAAGATTTACTGTCGTTGATATCAATTTCAGTTAAATGACTTTTAACACTGTTATCAGATAAGCCTTTTGTGTAAAAGAAATTCTTTTTAAAGAAAAATGCCTCATACATTGGAATTGTTGTATGACCAATAAAGGTCGGCATTATCACACCATCACAATTTAAATAAAGTGAAATTAGTTGATAATTATTTAAATAATCAAAAATCTTTATATAATTATTTAAATTATTACTATCTATCAATTGTTTAATGTGTTTCAAATTTCCATTATCGTAGCCGCAAAAAATAAAATTAATATCATTCCTATTCATTTTTTTTAAATCTAAACAAATATCAATTACATGTTTATGATTTTTATGTGCCCAAAATTGAGCAGGATAAATAAATAATTTTTTTTTAGCTGGTAAATTTAAATTATCGAATGTTTTTTTATAATCAAATTCTGGATTTTCCTCATAAAGTTTTGGTAATGTGAAAGAGTATGGTTGTACAATAATTTTATCCTCCACTGCATTAAAAAATTTTACCAAAAGACTTTTATCCTTTTCAGCACCAACAAATATTTTAAATGATCTTTTAACAGCATTTTCAATTATGTAATCTCTTATTTCATTATCATGACCATTCTGATGTTCTGGAAAATAATTATGAATTCGATGCTGCATAGAGAGAAGCATTATAACAAAATTAATTTTGGTGGTTAATAAAGATATCTCATATGGTGCATTAAAAAATATTAAATCGAAATTTTTAGATAATAAAAATTTGTCAAATCTATTTGTAAAGGAAAATTTTTTATAAATTTCTTTGAAAAAAGAAAACTTGAGAAAGAATAATTCAATTTTAAATAATAAATTTTTTTTAAAGAAAATTGCTTTAGAATTGTTCTGTTCAATTAATTTTTTTTGTTCGTTACTTGTAACAATATATGTAATTTCGTATGAACTAGATAAAGATTTATTAAATAATTCTAAGAGTCTAATATTTTGGTGATGGGCACCACCTGTATTTTTTGATGTTTCGAAGTATATTCCTATCTTCATACAATTAGCATTTTTGTAGTTTTTTAATTTTAAATAATGGCGAAAATAAAGTTATAAAACATTCAAAATTTATTATATCTATATATTAAAAAGGTAATAAATTGTAATTATTTTCAAAAATAAATATAAATGAAAAATTTAGCAAAAAAAAATTTCACTAAAAAAAACCCTTTTTTTTCAATAATAACAGTTGTACAAAATGATGAAAAAAATATATCTAAAACTATCAAAAGTGTTCAAAACCAAAATTTTAAAAACTTTGAGTACCTTATTATTGATGGAAAATCTACTGATAGAACATTAAAAAAAATTCTAAATTTTAAAAAAATAGATGTTGTAATCTCAGAAAAAGATGAAGGTATCTATTATGCAATGAACAAAGGATTAAAAATCTCAAAAGGTAAGGTAATTCTTTTTGTTAATTCTGGTGATTTAATTACTAAAAATACTCTAAGTATAATTTATAAAAAATTTAAAAATCCTAAAATTGGATTTGTCTTTGGTACAGTGCGTAGACATTATGTAAAAGATACAATTCTTAAATATGGTTTTAATTTAAAAAAACTACAATACAATTTTGATTTTGCAACAGCTCATTCTACTGGTTTTTTTTTAAAAAGAAAATTTTATAATCTTATTGGGAATTTTGATACAAGATATAAATGTTCTGCTGATTACGATATTTACTATAAATTATTTTTAAAGAAAAAAATCAAAGGTACCTTTACTAATAAAAAACAACTGATTGGAATAGTATCTTCTGGTGGTTTTTCGAGTAAATTTGGTTTTATAAATGGACTTTTAGAGGAAACTAAAATTAGATTAAATAATGGACAAAACTTTTTTATAGTTTTAATTATTTTACTAAACAATTTAATTAAAAGATTTTTTAAAGTAACACTAAATTTTTATAATGCTAAAGAAATTAATCAGAAAAGTTCTTGATAGACTATTTTTGAGAAAATTTGATGATATAAAAGTACAGAAAGGACAGCTTTTTGAAAGACATTTAGAACAAAATTTAAATAAAATCAAAACAATAGAGGAAACTTTTTTTAAAGTATTTTCACAAGATTATGAGGATGGTATAATTCAGTATCTTATCAAGTCTTTAAATCTTAAAAATATAAAATTTGTAGAAGTTGGAACACAAGATTATTCAGAGTCAAATACAAGATATATTTTTGAAACAATGAGATGTGAAGGGTTGATAATTGATCCTACACCAAATTTGAAAAAAAAAATTAACGCTATTTTAAGAACTTGGAAAAATACTCTTAAAATTCATAATGATTTTATAAATTCTAATAATGTGGTTGAAATTATTAAGAAAAATTCCCTTGAAAAAAATTTAGATATATTCTCTTTAGATATAGATGGAATTGACTATTGGATTTTAGAGAAATTGCCAAAAAAAATAGCAAAAATTTTTATAGTTGAATACAACCCTTATTTTGGTTCTGAAAAAGAAATATGCGCCCCAAATATTGAATGTTTCGACAGATTTAAATATCATCCAACAGGCTTCTGTTGGGGCGCCTCTTTAAAGGCCATAATTAAATTAATGAAAGAAAAAGGCTATACATTTATTGGCACTAATAATTTAAACGTAAATTCTTTTTTTGTACAAGACGAATTCATAAGCAGAATAGGTTTAAAATTACCCGATATTAATGATTTATCAAAACATACAGAGGTAAAATTTAATGTTCTTAAAAATAAAAACGGTAAATTAGTCTCTTTAAACGAGTTATATAACGATATTCAAAATATTAAAGTTTACAATTTGAATAAACAAAAGTTAATGCCTTTTAATGAAACATAAAAAAAAATTAAATTGAAAAAAGTACTTATTACAGGAGCATTAGGCCAGGACGGGAGAATCCTATCAAAAATATATATTAAAAAAAAATTTAAGGTATATGGAATTGTAAAAAAAAAAAAGTTTCCTCTTATAAAAAAAGTTAAATATTTTCAAAATAACCTCAAAATCAAAAATAAATTGACCACTATAATTGAAGAGGTAAAACCTGAAATTATTATACATTTAGCATCTTATAATGAATCATATTCAAAAAGAAAAAAGGATACATATAAAAAAAATTATAAAACCAACATTCTCATTTCAAAAAACTTAATTGATGTTCTAATTAATTCTGGTATCAAATTTAAATTCATTTTTGCAGGCTCCTCTTTAATGTTTGATAAATCAAAAAGAATTGTTACTGAAAAGTCAAAATTTAATTCAAATGAATATTATGGAAAATATAAAATTTATATACATAAATACTTAGAAAAATTGCAAAAAAAAAGAAGGTTAAATTCTTGTACAGCAATACTCTTTAATCATGACTCAATTCACAGAGATAAAAAATTTCTAATTCCAAGAATAATTAGTGCATTTAAATCAAATAATAAGAAATTTATTCAGAAGATATATTCATTAAACATAAGCGGGGATTTTTCAAGTGCAAAGGAAATTTGTTTAGGCATATATAAACTTTCAATATATAAAAAAAAGATAAGCAAAATAATTTTATCAAGTGGAAAAAGGTTTTATATAAATGAATTTATTAATGATATAAATACTGGATATAACTTTAAACTTATAAGGAATAAAAAATTAAATAAAAAAAATAAAAATATTTTAGGATCAAATAAACTTGCTAAAAAGATTATTAATTTTAAGGTTAATGATAATTATTTAAAAAGTCTTAAAAAAATGTTTAATATTTAATTTTTTGAGAATTATGAAAAAACCAATTCACAGTTTTTTTTAGGCCGTAACCAATTTTTTTAAATTTATAATTTCCAAGGACCTTTTTAATTTTTTTATTATTCCCGAATGTCTTAAAAACATCAGCTTTATCAGCTGACACATTTTTAACTAAATTAGCTTTTCCGGGAAAATAATTTAAAATTTCTTTTTTTAGTTTAAGTATATTTACATGATCTCCTGCACATAAATTAAACAAATTGTTACCAATTCTAAATTTTTTTTTCATTAGTTTGTGACAAACTTCAATAACATCTCCAATATATGTAAAGTCTCTATAATGATTTCCTGAATTGTTAAGTTCAAAAATTTTTTTTTCATTTAAGTAATTTAATAATTTTAATATAAACATATCTGGTCTTCCCCATTCACCATAAACTGTAAATAACCTAAGTCCTATGAAAGGAACACTATGCTCAAAAGACAGAATCTCAGCAAGATTCTCATTAACTATCTTGCTCATTCCATAAGGATTTTTTGCATTAAGTTTAGAACTTTCATTTATTGGAAATTTTTTTTGTTCTCCATAGACAGAACTTGATGATGCATAGAAAACTTTCTTTATGCTTGTGAAATTAATTAATTCAAATAAATTTTGAAATCCAATAATATTAGAAGAATAATATATAGATGGTTTAATTAAAGAATATCTAACTCCAGGTTGAGCTGCAAAATGAAATATATAATCAAATTTATATTTTGATATTTTCATAAGCTGTTTTTTATTACTAATATCAATTTTAAAAAACTTAAAATTTTTATACTTTGCTATTTCTTTGAGCCTCATTCTTTTTAATTTTGGACTATAATAATTATTATTGTTGTCTAGCCCTATAACTTCGTAACCTGATTTAAGAAGCTTATTAGCTAAACTAAATCCTATAAAACCAGAAACACCTGTGATTAAAATTTTCATAAATTTTTTTTAAATTTTAATTTAAACTTTTTAGTCCAATTCTTTTCAAAATTAAAAGATTTATCATCAATAAAAACATCATAAGAGGGTTTTCCAAATTTTAATTTATGAAACTTTAATCCCCATCGTTTTAATTGTTTTAACGTAAAAGAATAACCTTTTTTGTTGGCTAATTTTACATTTTCTTTACTCCTGCCCATATACCTTGATGTATAGATCAATATGTAATTTTTTCTATAAAGTTGATTTATTAAACTAATAACTTCTTTTTTGGGGATAGATTTTTTATAAAAATTTTTAGTTGTTTTACAAATAACACCATCTAAATCAAAACAAAATGTTTTCATATCTTACTTTTACTTTTTATAAAGTAAATATCAATTTATCTATTTGAATTTGTGTCATTAAAATTAAAAGAAATTCTTTTCTTAAATTTCAAAAGCTTATTCAATTTAAGAGAGTGTCTATTCTTATATTTGTACATAGTTGCTAAATTTTTGTAAAACTCAGTGTTAATTTTTGATTTTTTATTTTTTTTTAAGGTTTTAAGAGCTATTTTCCAAAACGTATCATCGTAAAAATTGCTTCTGGTTAAAGCTATTGGTATCATTGTATTTTGAAGGCGAGTTAGATCTTTAATAAGTAGCCAATATAGTCCTGCCTTAAATTTTTTTTCGCTGCTAACTTTTTGGATTTTATTTAAGTTATTGAGAGTAAACTTATACTCTTTTAAATTTCTTGGAGATTGGGTTAGTCCAAAATTAGAATACCTAGTGTCACCTGCAGTAACCACTGGAATTCCTAGCTTAGTATACTCATATCCAGCACTCCCACCGAAACTGATTACGCTTGAAACATAATCACTTATTCTATCAATATTATATTTTTGATCTAAAAACTTAATATTATTTTCTTTATCAATTATCATTGAGAATAATTTTCTTGCTGTAATATTTGAATTATAGATTTTTTCACTAGGATGAGGCTTAATTAGCCAATTAACATTTTTAATTTTTTTTATAATTTTTAATGTTTCTAAAAACCACTCAATAGGGTTTTGGAATAATGCCCAATCATGAGTCAAAAGATTATCAACAAAAACATTGGGTAATATCATAACTGTTTTTGATTTATTGCTGAACTTAAATTTGTTACAAAAATCCTTATAGTTATTGAATTTCAATAATCTTTTTTTTGGAAGTTTATTCGAGTAAATTTTTTCTCCAAATCCAATCTTATTGATTTTTGTATCTTCTTTGATGAAGTTGCTAATATAATTTTTTAAATCTGCACTAAAGTTTTTTATTAAAAAATTCAAAAGTTTTTTCGAAAATTTCATTCTATGTTGATTAAAACTTTTCAAACTATCAAAACAACAGATTGATATTTGATCTTCTTTTTTAGCACCATAAGATACATAAATCGGAATTTTATTAAGAAGAGATTTTTGAAAAAAAATTCTATTTGGTATAAATTGAATTTCAGCCATCAAGAGGAAAGCGATATTTCTAGAATTAAAAATTCTTCGTGATTGATGTAAAACAGATAAACTTTTAGATAATGCTAAATAAAATAGGTGGATGTTATCTTTTGAGGGAAGTTCTTTGATATAATTTCTTACTGCAAATTCATAAGCTGATTTCCCTATTTCAATTTTTTCACTTTTAAATCCAACTAGTTTTTTTAAACATTTTTCATTATTAATTAAATTTAACGACTTATAATAATAATAAAATCTTTTAAAAATATTTCCATTTCTAAGGATTTCAAAATTATTTATTGAAAAACTTCTTGCTATAAATTTTGTAAGTATATCATTTTCATTGATAATTGCCTTGCAATCATAACCAGTAAGTTTTCTGAAATTATTTCCTAGAATGCATTGAATAATTGCATGCATTGGATGCGTTGATAATGTCAGATCAACCAATATATATTTGACATTTTTATTTTTTTTAAATTTCCAAATTGAATTATTTAATTCTAAATATTTATTTAAATCTTTATCTTTAAAAACTGAACTTTGGTTTTTATATATTATATGTTTTAGATATTTAAGAAATGATATACTTATTATTGTATTTATAACATCTATCGATCTTTTTTTTATCAACTTCAATTCAACAAAAAAAAACTTTAGAATTAAAACAAACTTACTCATATTATGATAAAATTATATTTTTTAGGTTTATAATAAGACTAAAAAATGTCACAAAAGTTATTTATATACTCGCATTAGTGAAATATATCCAATATATATAAGTAAAAAACTGCAATTAATTTATACAATGTCTATATTAGTGGCTGAAATAGGATGGAATTTTATTGGAAATTTATCTTTAGCAAAAAAAATGATTTTGAAAGCTAAAAAATCAGGAGCAGATGCAGTAAAATTTCAAATATGGGATCCTAAATTTTTGAAAAAAGGTGATTGGGATTTAGATGGTAGACGAAAGATTTATGAAAAAGCTTCTCTAAACGAGAGAAAATATAAATTACTTAAAAATTTTGCAAAAAAAAATTCTATTAGATGCTTTGCTTCTGTTTTTAATAAAGAGGGAATAAATATGTTAAATAAACTCAAAGATGATTGGGTGAAAATACCGTCGCATGAAGCATATAATTTAGATTTAATAGAATTAGCATTTAGAAATTTCAAAAAAGTTATAATTTCTCTAGGATGTCTTAAAAAAAAAGAATTACAAAAAATACTAAGTTTTATTACAAAAAATGGATCATATAAAAAAAAAGCAATTTTACTTCATTGTGTAAGTAGTTATCCACTTGAACCTGAAAATTGTAACTTTGAGAAATTTGACTATCTAAAAAGAAAGTTTGATAACATAGGTTATTCTGGACACATGCAAGGTATAAATGATGCTTTATTTGCTCTATCTAAAGGTGCGTCACTTATCGAAAAACATTTTACTATAAATAATAATCTTCCAGGAAGAGATAATAAATTTGCAATCCTGCCTCATCAATTCTTACTATTAAATAATTTCAGAAATAACTTAAAAAAATTTAGGAAAAAAAAAGGTCTAGGTTTATTGAGTTGTGAAAAAGATATTTTTAAAAATTATAGAGGCAGATGGTCAAAAAAAATAAATTAACTGTCTCAATTATCATAAGAGGTAAAAATGAAGCGAGATGGCTTAAGATTTTAATGCCGATATTAAAAAAACAAACATTTAAAAATTATGAAATCATTTTTTGTGATAATAGAAGTTCTGATAATACAATCGAAATTTTAAAAAAATTTAAGATTAAAAAAATAATATCATTTAAAAAATATTTACCAGGAAAAATATTAAATTCTGCTATTAAGATTGCTGATGGAGAGTTTATTTGTATCTTATCATCTCACTGTATACCAGCCTCAAGACTCTGGTTGCAGGAACACTTAAATTTTATCAAAAGAGATGAAAATTATGCAGCTGTATTTGGAAAACAGATCCCACTGCCTGGCTCTTCAACGCAAAACTTAATAGATTTAGACATAATTTTTAAAAATCAGGAGATTATTTACACTAAAGATCCATATTTAAATAACGCTAATTCAATTTATAATTCCAAAATCTTAAAAAAAAATTTATTTAATTCAAAACTTACTAATATTGAAGATAGAGAGTGGGCAAATAAAATTGTCAAAAAAGGTTATAAAATTTGTTATAGTGCAGCCTCGGAAGTTTTTCACTTACACGGAATACATCAACATAATCATAAATCAAATCGATCCATAAATACTCATAGAATCATGCAAAAAAAATACTTAAAAAGATGGAAATCTTGTGATTTCCTTAAAACAGAAAACCTTTGTTTTGGACTTATAATAAATGCTAGAAGAGAGCATAATTTAAAGCATCTTAAGAGTAAAATTAGAGATTTAATTTCTAAAATTGATAAAAAGTTCAACTTTGTAGAAAAAATTATTTTAATTTCTAACTTCCAAAATCTAAAGAATAAGAAATTAAGCTTAATTAAAAGTAACAATTCGTTAAGCGAGGATTTAAAACAAATCTACAAAAAATTTAAAAAATACTGTGTAAAATGGAATTATATAATTTACTTAAATATTGAAAAAAAGATTGATACAAAATCATTATTAAAATTATTAGATAAGACTGTTTACAACAGTTTTGAGTCGAGTACTTTTGGTGAAGAGCTAAAAGAAAATTTTATAATAAATTTAAAAGGAAGTGAAACTTTTAAAAGTACCTCCCTAGACAAAATCGAAAATAAACCCTCGATTACTCTTATTAAACTTTCAAAGGGTGCAATAGCTGATATCGATTACATTCGAAAAGGTTTTTTAATTGCGCCAATTACACACATAGAATGTAAATGAAAAAAAAAATCCCATGTATAGTTTTAGCAAGAAGAAACTCAAAAGGAATTAAGAATAAAAATAGAATTAAAATAAATGGTATCCCCTTAATAATTTACACTATAAATTATCTTAAAAGAGTTAAATCAATCGATGATATTGTTGTATCAACCGATGATAAATTAATAGCAAATTTATCAAAAAAAAAAAAATGTTTTACAATTTATCCACGACCTAAACATTTATCAGCTGACAACTCTTCATCTGAATCGGCTCTTTCACATGCGCTTAATATTTATGAGAAAGAGAATGGTAAAACTGAAATTACAACATTTGTCCAGATAACTGAGTTTTTTAAATCACCAAAAATTCTTGAGGATTGTATAAAAGTTTTAAAAAAAAACAAAAAAGCTGACAGTTGTTTTGCAGCTTTTCAACAACACAAAAATTTTTGGATTAAAAAAAATGGTTACCTCACCAGAATTTCTTCATATAAGGATAGATATAAACCAAGGCAGATAAAAAAACCAGTTTTTAGAGAAGATACTGGTCTTGGTTTAGCAACAAGATCTAAGTTTATTAGAAAAGGACAAAGAATTGGTAATAAAGTGAAATGTATAAGTTATTCTGATCCAAGATTTAGCTTTGATTTGAATAATTTTCTTGATTTAAGATTGATAAGAAAATTAGCTAATTAAAACTTATTTCATTTATTGTTATAAAATTTTAAAAAAAACTCTGCAATTAATTCATTTCCCTGCTTATTAAAATGAATATCAAAAGGTATATAAAATTTTTTTATTGTTTCTAGATTATCCTCATAGGAATTATTTTCTTTAAAAAAAATTGGAAAAAGATTTATAAAATCAAGATTATTTTCTTTTGAAAACTTTTCCCAAATTTCAACATGTATAGAATTAAAATCATTATGATAAA
>CESW01148474.1_pt1 | contig 28402 bp, 26 predicted proteins | sample 531171 | NCBI WGS metagenome assembly CESW01 (sample SAMEA2621859, study PRJEB7988) | marine metagenome | biome: marine biome (ENVO:00000447); feature: surface water layer (ENVO:00002042); material: "saline water (ENVO:00002010), including plankton (ENVO:xxxxxxxx)" | depth 5 m
TTGAAAGATTTATCTCTTACAACTCCTTGGCAAGCACCTAATACTTATTCAAGCTATCATTTGTATCCAATACTTATAAAATTGAAATCTGGATTTAAAAACCAGAGACAAGTTTATGATGAACTAAGAGATAAAAACATTGCAGTTAACTTACACTATACACCTGTTCACAGACACCCATATTATGAAAATTTAGGATTTAAAAAAAATGATTTTTCTATAGCAGAAAAATTTCACCAAGAAGTTATCAGTATCCCACTTTATGCAATACTACAAGACTCACATCAAGAATATGTAATTGAAGCTTTAAAAAAAATATTGACTTAATAGAGCAATTTACAAATATAAAAATAAAGTATCATAAGGTTAGTTTCTTACTGAATAAAATAAACTTTAAATATGAAAATCATTTTATGATTAAAGTTTAACTAAATAAATTAAATTTTTTTAATTATATGTGCTTTTAGCGGTTCATGTTTGTTTATATTTACTGGCGATTTTTTATTCAAAATTTTATTAAAATATTTTGGTTCTAATCCATATCCAGGTCTAACAACTTTAATATTATCTTTTGAAAACTTTTCACCCTTTTTTATATTTTTAATTGTAAATATAGATCTTCTAAATATTTTAGATTTATTTTCAATTTTATTTCTAAAAAAATAATTTTTACCCAATAAATTGTAAGCAATATCAATATCCTCTCTTAATTTTTTAATTTCTTTTCCTTTTAATGAGAAATCAATATCAAAACCCTCTTTTTGATTTTCTACAGCTATATGTTTTTCAATAACTTCTGCACCACTTGCTACTGCAGCAATCGCAACCCTATTATCTGTTGAATGATCAGATATTCCCACTTTACACTTAAATTTATCTTTCAAAATTTTGATATTATTCAAATTAAAATCACTAACTGATGATGGGTAATTACTTACACAATACAAAAGAGTAATATCTTTCGCTCCATTCCTTTTGGCTATTTTAAAAGTATTGCTAATTTCATCTAAACTTGCCATACCAGTTGAGATAATGATCGGTTTTTTTGTTTGAGAAATTTTCTTTACAAGATTTAAATCAGTCATTTCAAAAGAAGCAATTTTATAATAAGGACAATTTAATTTTTCCAAAAAATCAACTGATGTAATGTCAAATGGAGTACTGAAGACTTTTATACCTAATGATTTTCCATAACTAAAAAGGTCTTTATGCCATTTCAAAGGAGTGTGGGCTTTATCATATAAATTCCAAAGATTATATCCCTTCCAAATCCCCTCATTAATTTTAAAATATTTTTTATCTGATTTGATAGTCATAGTATCTGCTGTATATGTTTGAAGCTTAACTGCATCAGCGCCATTAACGTATGCACATTTGATTAGTCTTTTCGCTAATTTAAAACTGCCACAATGATTTGCTGAAATCTCTGCTATAAAAAAAATTTTATCGTTCATTGGACTATTATGAATTTAAAACATTCATTAAATATCAAAATCATTAAACTAATAAAGATTTTATTTATTAATAAAATATAATTATTTTATAATACACTTTAATTAAATTGTGTAAAATAATTATAATCAATAATAAAATATCAAAAAAAGAAAATATATTTAATGGTTAAACTCTGTTTAGGATCCGCAAATTTTGGAAATAAATATGGCTTTAATAATAAAAAAGTAAACAAAGCTCATCTCTCAAAGATAATTAATACTGCTATAACTAATGACTTATTAAATATAGATACATCATTTGAATACTTTAATAGTCATCAAGAGTTAAAAAGAGTAATTAGCAAACACATGATAGTAAATACAAAAATATTTTTAAACAATAAGACTAGTTTTATTTCCATAAAAAAAAAAATTTTAAATTTTAATAAAAATTCACCTTCAAAGATTTATAGCTTATTGCTACATGAGCAAAAAGATGGTTTGAATATTACAAAAGTTAGTTTACTAAAAAGATTAAAAGAAGAAAAGATTGTTCATAAAATTGGAGTCTCTGTTTATGATTTGCACATATTAAAAAATATCCTCAAATTGTGGACACCAGATATAGTCCAAATACCATTAAATCCATTTAATCGTGAATTTGTCTCAAAAAACTTTTTAAATGATCTTAAGAAAAAAAAAATAATTATTTTTGCCAGATCAATATTTTTAAAAGGCATATTAATAGGAAATAATTATTCTTTAAATAATAGATTTAAAAAAGATATAGATGATTGGTTTAATTTTTGTAAATTGAAATCTATAAATCCTATTAAGGCATGCTTAGATTTTTGTAAATCATTAAATAGTCTAGATTTTCTAATAATCGGTGTCCAAAATGTAAGTGAATTAAATCAAATAATTACATTTTTTAAACAACCACAAAATAAAAATTTAAAATTTATTAACCAAAAAAAATATAAAAAAATTGATCTTAGGAAAATTTAAATAAATTGAAATTTGGAATCTTAATCGCAGTTAGAACTGACTCCAAACGCCTACCTGGTAAGCATTTTAAGGTCATAAATAATAAATTGAACTTATCTGTTTTAGATTATTGTATAAAACGATGTAAAAAATCAAAAATTAAAAATATCATTCTATGTACCTCCAGAAATAAAAATGACAATATTTTTGAAAATTATTCAAAAATAAATAGTTTAAAAATATTTAGAGGAAGTAAAAATAATGTTTTGAAAAGGTATATAGATTGTGCAGAAAAACATAATATAACAGATATTGTACGAATTACAGGAGACTGTCCATTGATAGATAAAGATATAATTAATAAATTATTACATATATATAAAAAAAACAAATACGATTATGTTAGTAATGTAACTCCTCCAACATTTCCAGATGGGTTAGATGTTGAAGTTATAAAGCTATCAAAGCTTAAAGAGTCTTATGCAGAAAATAAAAGTATTTTAAATAAAGAACATGTTACTTTACATATCAGAAGAAATAGTAAGTATAAAAAATATAATATGTTTCATAATAAAAAAAATTTATCTAAAATTCGATGGACAGTAGATACAGAAAGTGATCTAAAACTAATAAAAAATATCATGATTAAATTCCATCCTAGAATCCACTTTAGCTGGAAAGATATATATAAGTTAAGAGAGTTTAATTAAAATATTAATGAATAAAAATAAAACTTTATGGAAAAAGTCAAAAAGAATTATTTTAAAAGGTAATTCACTATTATCAAAAAACCCAGAAAACTACTCAAAAGACTGGCCTGCATATTTTGATAGAGCAAAAGATTGTTATATTTGGTCAATAGATAAAAAAAAATATACTGATTTTTCTTACATGGGTATTGGCACAAATATATTAGGATATTCAAATTCTCAGATTGATAATCATGTAAAAAAAACTATCGCTAAAGGAACTATGTCAACTCTAAATTGTGTTGAAGAGGTAAAACTCTCAGAAAAATTGATTAAAATGCACAAATGGTCTTCTATGTGCAAATTTACAAGAACTGGTGCAGAAGCTTCAGCTGTTGCAATAAGAATTGGTAGAATCTATTCAAAAAAAAATAAAATAGCAATTTGCGGTTATCACGGATGGCATGATTGGTATTTAAGCGTAAATTTAAATGGTAAAAAAAAACTAGACACTCATTTATCAAAAAATTTAAATGTTGATGGAGTAGATAAAAATCTTAAGAATAGTACTGTATCATTTATTTATAATGACTTGGAGTCTTTCAAAAATATCGTAAAAAGTAATAAAGATATTGGGGTTATAATTATGGAAGTTGAAAGATTTGAAGAAGCAAAAAAAGAATTTTTAGGGTACATAAGAAATTATTCAAAAAAAAATAACATCGCATTAATATTTGACGAATGTACTAGTGGTTTTAGACAAACATACGGGGGACTTCACTTAAAATATAAAATTATTCCAGATATTTGTATACTTGGAAAAGCTCTAGGTAATGGATATCCAATAAACGCAGTAATAGGTTCTAGATCAATTATGGAAAAAGCTAAAAATAGTTTTATAAGTAGCACTTTTTGGTCTGATAGGATTGGTCCAGCTGCTGCTTTAAAGACTCTTGAGATAATGGAGAAAGAAAAAACATGGGTAAAGTTAAAAAAATTAGGTGATTATTTTAAAGACAGATTTATGTTAATTTTAAATAAACATAAAATTAATGGTGAAGTATTAGGAACCGGATCTTTACTACAATTTAAATTAGATAAAATCAGTGATAATGAACTAAAAAAATTTTTTGCATCAGAAATGTTAAAAAAAAATATTCTAGCATCTAATGTTATTTATTTATCAGTTACTCATACTAAAATATTGTTAGAAAAATACTTTTATGAATTAGACAAAGTTTTATTAAAACTAAAAAGAAAATATAACATCTAAAAACTAAAATTTATTTATGTTAAAATAACTTTGTATATTTCCTCCAAAGTTTAATTTGTATTCACCCCTGTATGGGCTATTTATTCCCTCTAAATCTACATAGCTTAATTTCAAATCAATTGATCTTTCAATTGCTTTCCACAAAGCAAGTGAGCCAGCATACCTATTTTTATTTTCTATATCTCCTGATCCATATAAATAACAACTAGATATATCATCGTTAAGAAATAGAACAGAATATATAGGTTTACCTTCATAGAAAGTTGTCATCTGTATAATCTTTTTATGTTTAGATTGACTTTCCAAAAAATCAAAAATCTTTTTATAAGCATAAAAATTAAATTTTCCTTTATTTTTTTTCATCGTACTTTCGTAAAAATTTTTTATTAGATCTAAATCAATTTTATCTGAGACAATATAGTTTTTATTTATTAATACATTTCTGATATCACGCTTTTTTACATCATCAATCTCACTAAATATATCATGTTTACTTCTTAATTTAATATCTATAATGGAGGTATAGCATGGTGTTACAAGAAATTTTTTTTCATTAATTTTTTCATAATTGTACCAAAGAAATGGCCTTGTATCTAAAAAATTGATAGGAAGATTTAAATTTATACTATTATAATTTGAAAATACTTCATTAACTATCAATTCATTTATTTTGAAAATTTCATTGTTGTATCTTGCACTTTTCATATTAAGTTTTGGATGATTTATTATTCCACTATAGATAAATGGTTCTGAACTTATAGATTTATTTTTATCTTTGAATAAATATACAAATGATTTAATTTTGTCATTCTTACAAATCATAAAAAGATCTAAATCGTCAAAAAAGTAATGTAAAATTTCTTTAGAACAAAAAACATTTTTTTGTGGGGAAAATTTTATAAAATTTAAATAAATATTATCTATTTCAGATTTATTTGAAATTTTATTTATATTGTATTTCAAAATCTTATGTTGTTTTAATTAATTTAGCTTTTTGATTATAAATTTTTTTGTTACTGTTTATAAAACTAGCTCTTCTATTTTTTAAATCTAAATATTTTATTTTGGTATAAAATTTATCTCCACTTTTTATTTTATTTACGATATTTTGATTTTTCCAAAATAATTCCTTAATATAGATACTACCTTCATAAACCGAAACTATTAGGTAATCTTTGAATTTTCTTACTACTCTTCCAACTTCATCAGGATGCCTTGCAGAGTCTTGTTTTGATTTTTCGACAAATTTTATATTTACTTGTTTGTCATTAATAAATGTTCTTGCACCTTTATAAGGGTCCCCAAATGACCTTATAAATCTGTCTAAATCATCAACATTATAATTCCAATCAATCCATCCATTTATCTCACTTAAAAGTCTTACATTGTAGCTAGAAAAGAACTTATTTTGTGTCTCTTCATCAAACTTATTTTTCTTTTCTAGTTTATTTAAAAATTCTTTAACCATTTCTCTATTTTTTTTTTGCAAGTAATTATTTATTGCTAAAGGAGTGACTAACGAAGATGGGATATAAATATCTTTTCTATAAATGATTTTTCCACTATCTATGCTGGTTGTTACTTTATGTAAACATACTTGGAAGGATCTAATATCATACATTATTATATAAGGAGCAACGCTACCCTTCATACTAGGTAATGGAGATTGATGAACATTATAAAAATTTTTTCCTAATTTTTTTATTAATTTTTTATCAAATATCCATGGTGATCCTGCTGATAGTACAATGGCATTTTTAAGATCTATCTTATTAAGTTTTATTGGTGTTAGGTTTCTTGTTGCCAGATACTTTACATCGTTTAATACTAAATATCTTTTAAGTTCTGTGGTCAATTTATCAGTAATTAAAGTAACGTCTTTTAGTTGTTTGATTGAAAAAGATTCTTTTAAATAATACAAAGCCCAAGAATGAATGGAGATGATAATTATTTTCATTACTAAAATTTATTAAGTAACTCTTTTATAAACTTATGTCTAGTAAATATACCCTGCCCTATTAATTTAACTTTTCCTGAAAATTTTTCATTAATATTTATTTCTAATTCTTTTAAAAAATCAAAAAAATTTATTTTAGGAACTGGAAAAGTTTTTGGAATTTTTAATACTTTTGCTGTCAAAAATTTAAGATCTTTTTCCACAATGCCGCATCTATTTATCTCGTTCCAAGCAATATCTATCAATTTATCATCATCATTCCATAGAATATCATTACTAGTTAAAGGTATTTCAGCAATTAGGACATGATTATCTTTGCTAGTAATTCTTGAATATAAACTACAATTACTTATTCTTGAACAATAAAGATTCAAATCATTAATTTGAGTATATTGAAACTCAAAATTTAAATTTGGTAGTGTAAAGTAGATAAATACCTGTGATATATAATGTTCATAATTTTTTTCTAACCCTAATTTAAATAATCTTTGAGCATTACCTAAATTTGTCGTTATTATTACTTGGTCAAATTTTTCATCGTTTAAGGTAATTTTATTATCATTATAAATCAAATTTACTTTATCAAAATTGCATTGTTCAATTACTACACCATTATCGTTTAAATTATTAATTAATTTGTCAGTTATATATTCCATATTTTTTTTAATAGGATAAAGGGAAATATTTTCCAAATGATTATTTGACTTTCTTCTTGAAGCTAAATGTTTATCAAAAAATTTTGAGTTTTTTTTTAAAAAATTACTTATGTAATCGTTAAAAAGTGTTTGCCTAAAATTCGTAAATGTACTCATTTCATTAGCAACAGTTTCTAATTCATTAGGTTTTATCTGATAATGTTTTTCACAAGCTCTCATAATAATGTCTCTGATATTAGGAGGTAAATCTATGTATAGATCTGAGAGTTTCGAAGTATTCATTTTATCTTTAATAAAAAAAGATTTAAAAAAATTTTTTAAATAGAACAAAAATGCTTTTACAACAAAAATTTTACCATAAGAAATCCAATATGGTATTGCATGATCTTTATATAAAAAATTATTCGTGTACGTGCTTGCACCATATTTAAAATTATGTAAATCTTCATTTAAGAACATATTTCTTATAAATTTTTCAGTTTCTTTATCTAGGCCATCAAAGAACTGATATCCTAAATCAAACTTTTCCTCTTCAACTTCTACTGACCCTAAAACGCCCTTAAGGCTTTTTTCAAATATAATTTTAACATCATTATTTTTACTTTTTAAAAAATGAGCTGTAGCTAAAGCGTTAAATCCAGATCCGATTATTAAAATATTTCTAATCATTCCAACTAAAGTATTAAGTTATGTTTTAATAATTTTTTTAAAATTTCTATACATGACTTTAATTCTAAATTTAAAATATTTGAAATTTCAAATACTGATCTTTTTCCATTACAATAAGCTAAAAAATCTATTAGATTTTTTAAGTCATTATTGATATTGCTTTTTTTACTTAATGTCGGATATAAATTCCTTTTAGTTAAAAATGGTTCACATTTATTTTTAGATTTTGGGAATGGAGATATCTCGAAAGCATCAATAATATTTTTAAATATTTCAAATGATCCCTCTAAGCCTTTTTTAGTAACTACTGAAAAATTATCAAGATTTGTGTGATATTCAGGAAAGGTTTTGCTACCCGCTTTACTTCTAGAAAAACTGCAAACTGGTAACTCAACTCCTGGAGAGCAGTATTGTCTTTCATCTGAGGATCTATCTTTGAACTCATATATAGTTTTCTTTTTCAATCCATTAAAACTTGATTCCATTATTTCATCTGCAAATGTATTTTTTTGAGGGGTATAAACAAAAGAGTAGTCTTTTTCATCTCCAGCACAATTTATAACAAATCCAGCAAGTAAATCTCTTTTCATATTTTTTATATTTTTGTTAATATAGGCAATTGAACCTATTGTTTCAGGTACAAAAATAAATCTATAGCTATATTGCCTATTATTTAAATTATTAACATAATTTATAAGTGCATAATTTATAACTGGCCCAGATAATTCATTATTTGCCATAGAAGGGTGACATAAATATGTGGAAAAAAAAATTTCTTTTTTTGATTTTCCCTTTATAAGGACCTCACCATAATCCAATGACCCATTTTTAAAAGACGAGTCAATAACAACTTTATATTTAGTATTCTTAAGAGATTTTAATTGATTTTGGGATAAACAAAACCCCCAAGTTTTTTTGTAGTAGGAGGTTATATATGGTATTGCATTTTTATTTTTCTTATCAGTATGAATATGTTTTTTGAGATCATTTATGTTAATAATTTTATTTATTGGATGAGAGTATCCAACAACGTGTAAATTATTTACCTCGAAGTTTGCATATTTTTTTTTATTATTTAAATCTAAAATATAAGCTTTTTTAATATTCCATTCTTTTGGGATTATCCAATCAAATACTTTTTTTCCAGATCTAAAAAACTTTTTTTTTAATGGTACTTTTTTTTTTATAAGATTTAGCGATTTTCTGAGACCATCACCAGTTATTGACCTATTAATTGGATATAGTTCTTTAGCCATATCAATCATCATTTTTCCATAAAAATTAATTGATTTTTTATGAGACATTAAATATTTACTTTAAAATTAATTTTTAAAAGATTTCTAATAGACACTTTATAATTTGATATTAAGATATTATTTTAAGATTAAAAGTGTTTAATTATCTAATACAGATAGTTAGTATTTATTATAATTAAGTTTGACTTTTTAATACTAAAATTACTAAAGTGAAAAGATTTATAAACAATTTATTATCCCTTTTTAATACTAGGGTTACTCGAGTATCTACATATAATATGTTAATAAAAAAAGCATCTCTGGCTGACCGTTACTCATTATTACATAAGATTAAAAATAATAATTTAGAAAAATTTATTGAATATTTTCATCTCTCTAAAGGTGAGTTAGCACAAGATTTATTTGCTTTGAGTGAATTAAATTTTAAGAGAAATGGTTTTTTTGTAGAATTTGGGGCAACAAATGGAGTAGAAACATCAAATTCATTTTTGTTGGAAAATGAATTTGGTTGGAGAGGTATTTTGGCAGAACCTGCAAAAAAATGGCATTTTGATCTAGAAAAAAATAGGAACGCTTATATTGAAAAGGATTGTGTATGGAAATCAAGTGGTAAAGTATTAAATTTTAATGAAGTCAAGTTTGGTGAATTGTCTACCATTGATAACTACTCAAAGTCTGATAAACATTTTAGCTCTAGAGAACGCGGTATAAAGTATAAAGTTAACACTATATCCTTAGTTGATTTGCTTGATAAATTTAACGCTCCAAAAAATATTGATTATTTATCTATAGACACTGAGGGAAGTGAATATGAGATTTTATCATTTTTTGATTTTAGCAAATATAACTTCAAAGTTATTACTTGTGAACATAACTACTCTAATAATAGAGATAAAATTTTTAAACTTCTTTCTAAAAATGGTTACGAGAGAAAATTTACTGATGTCTCACAATTTGATGATTGGTATGTATTTAATAAATAATTAAATCTAAATTTTATTTTTTAATAAAAAGATTAAAATTAAGAATAGCAAAAATAGTATGAATTTCAAAATTTATTGAAGTAAAATTGATAATGAATATATTACAGTTAATTTTACTGATACAATTATTACATTAATTATGAAAAATCTTTCAGTTAGATTGGCGACTAACAGTGATAGTAATAAAATATTTGAATGGAGAAATGATGAATATAGTAGACAAATGTCTCATACAACTGAATTAATTGAATGGCAACACCATATTAACTGGTTTTCAAAATCTTTAATTTCAGAAGATAGAATAATTCTCATTAGCGAAAAAAGTCCTAATAAAACAATATCAGTAGTTTCTTTTGATATACAAAAATCAGAGGCAATTGTTTCTATAAATTTAAATCCAATTTGGAGAGGTAAGGGACTAGCAAAATTGTGTTTATTAAAATCGATTGAATATTTTTCAAAAAATTATTTAAATACAAAAAAATTAGTTGCAGAGATAAAAAAAGAAAATATTTTGAGTAAAAAAATTTTTTTAAGTGTTGGTTTTGAAAAAAATAAAGAAGAAAATGGCATAGAGTTTTATAAAAAAACTTTATAATAAATAATAATTTATATGTTTCTCAAATTTGAAAAAGTTATACCCACTAAAGATCAAATTAAAATATTATATGAATTATTAATTAATAGGAGATACTCAATAAGTCATAATCGACTTCCTTCTTCTAAAGAACACAGTGAATTTGTCCTTAAAAATTCTTATGTTGAATGGTATATTGTTTACAAAAATGAAAAATTGTATGGATCTGTTTATATTCATTCAGATAATTCAGTCGGTATAAATTTTAATGAAATTAAAAAAGAGGATGTTTTAGAAATAATTACATATATTAAAAATTATCATAAACCTCTTCCAGAAATTAAATCATCAAGGAGAGGTGAATTTTTTTTAAATGTTGCGAAAGATGATCTAAATTTTATTAAAATTCTCAAACAATTAGACAAAATTGAAATTCAGAGGTCTTTTATAATTTAAAAAAATTATTTATAAAAATTTACTTTTTTAGATGAAAAAAGATAATTATATATTTAATACTTTAATTTAAGATTCTATGATCTCCTTATTTATTTATAAATATTATAAATTCTTTTAATGTGAAAAAAAAAGCTACTATATACACATCTGCTGTTTTGAATGGTTCTATGCTTTTGACGTCTATAGATGCTGCCTTATGGCTTCATAAGTCAGATGGATTTACACATATAACCATTTATTCAGTACTAAATTATAATCCTTTTAATTTTTTCACATTACCTTTGCGTCTTAAAAATTTAACCCTGTATTTAAAAGTTAGTAAATTTAAAAAATATTGGAACAGAGTAAAGCCCACTAACTCTGATGAAAATCATTCTGATTTATCAAAATTTGCTAATGGAAAAATTGACTCTACAAATTTAAAAATTTTTGATCTAGAAATAAATTTTGTAAGGCTAAGAGAAAAAAATAAAAATTCATTCAGAAAATCAATAACTTTAAGTTATAGGGTAGCAAAAGATTATTTAAACTATTTTAATAGGAATGCACTAGAAAAAAGAATATATCTTAATTATAAACTAGCAAATATAAATGCAGGCTTACATGTTCTTTCAGAAGCCTTGAGATCTGATTATAAGTCATTTGGTAGTATATTCTATTGTCGACTTGGTATTTTAGCTGCTTTATACAAATTACACATATCTCTTGAACAGTATAAGTCACTTATCTTGCTTGAGGACAATACTTCTTTTGTCTGTGGTGTTGATCAAGAATATCTTTATGGTTTTTTTTCAAGATATATGTCTAATCAAGGTGCAAAATTCATCGAATTAAACAATATCCAGTTACCCTATATAAAATTAGATCTTAATAAAACATACTACTCAAGATTAAATATTTTTAAAATTGGAAGTGACATCGAAATTCCAGATAAAGAGAAAATTTATCAATATTATAAAAAAAGAATTGAAAAACCATGGGAAGTATTCAATTATAAAGAAGAAAAGTATTCCTCTAAAAAAAATATACTAAAACTTAATGAAGTAAGTGTAATTTTATACTTACATAGTTTTACTGATGCTCAGTATGTTTACGGATACGACGGATATCATGATTTGATGGATTGGTGCCTGACTACTATCTCCATCCTCAATTCAAATAAGCATGTATCTAAAGTGATTATCAAGCCTCATCCTGAAAGTACCTCCTCTTACCATCCTGGTGATTCTATAGCAAATAATTACTTAAAATCAAAAATTTCATCTTTTGAAAAAGTTGCATGGGCTGATTTCCACTTTGGAGTAAATAATATAATTAGTTCAGATAAAGTCATTGGCATTTCCCATCATGGGAGTGTAACAGAGGAGTTAGTTTTTAATAAATTTCCTGTCATTGCATCCTCTCATTCTAGTTGGGGCGATAAATATAAATTTGGTTACTGGTGGAATGATAAAAAAGATTATGAAAAATTAATTTCAAGTAAATTAATTTCTGAACTACAGGTAACCCAAACTCAAACTGATGAACTTTATCGTTATGCAAATGATTTTTATTTCACAAAAAACTCTCATATTTATTTTAACATTACCTCTACTTGGAAGGATATATTTGAGACATTTAGTTTGAAAGATAGTAACGAGCATGGAGAAAATGTTGAGCAAATAATAAAAATTGTAAATAAAATTAACCCTGAGGATCAAAAATTCAAAAGATATATTGCTACTAGATTAAATCGTATCAATTTATTAGTTGAACAACAAAATAAATAAAATTGATATTTATATGAAACGTTTCAAAATCATAATTGAAGAATTAAAAAAAATAATATGAAAATATTAATTAATATCAGCGTCATAACACAAATATATAGAGGTATGGGTATTTTTACTAAATTGATTATAAAAGAATTAATAGAAAATAATGAAAGTAATTATAAATATATCTTTGTTTCAGGTAACAAATTAGATCAAGAAACATTCCAATTAATTATAAATAGTAAGCACACATACAGGCAGATTAATGCCCCCCTTCCTATTTTTGATCAGATTATCATCCCTTACTTAATAAAAAAATATAAACCAGATATTTCTTGGTTTCCCGCAAATACTTTTCCTATAATAATGAATAGTAGAACAAAATATATAGCAACTATACATGATCTCATTTTTTTAATGAGTGAGTACAAAATACCAACTATTTATCAAAAAATTGCAAGTTTCTATCGAGTATTAAATATTCTAATTGGAGTAAAAAGACTTCGAAAAATTACAACTGTTTCCAAAACAACTATGCGTGATTTATATAGTAGGTTAAATATATCTAAAAAGGTGGATGAGAATGATATAATATATAATTCATTATTAATTATTAATGATGGTAATGTAGAAATATTTAAAAAACTCAAACTATTATCTAATGATAAATATTTTTATTCTATAGTAGGCGTTGGACAACATAAAAATTTAGATTTACTTATCGAGTCATTTAATAGGTTTAAAACAAAAAATAAAAATTACAAACTTATTGTAAGTGGCGATTTTTATAGTAAATATAATAATATATATAAAGATATTATCTTTACTCCATTCATATCAGATAAAGAAAAAAATTCCTTAATAAAAAAAGCTGAACTATTCATATTTCCCTCACTTGCTGAGGGTTTTGGTATACCAATAATAGAGGGACTTTTTTATAACCCTAAAGTACTGGTCAGTGACATACCCATATTCAGAGAGATAGGACAAAACTATGTAAAATATTTCGATCCTTATGATAGAGATTTTATCACTAAATATTTTGATGATAAGGCCATAGCTATTAATCATGAGGAGGCTAAAAATTATATTTTAGAAACATTTAACGTGAAAAAAAGTGTAAAAAAACTGGAAAATATCTTTAGTGAGTTATAACAAAAAAAAAGTGGTTCGCTTCATGACCAATAGGCTTGATGGTGCTGGTCAATATGATCTTCAGATCGATAATGCTTTTAAAAATCAATCGCATGACTTTTTATACTTTGTTCAAGACATAAAAAATTATAAAAAATTACCTCGAGTAATTGCTCTTATTTTTTTTTGGATACGTGCACAGTACATATTATTTTTTGGAAATATTAATATTGCGATTGTATCACCTTGGATGATGCTCATATATCCTAAAAAAGTATCTATAATTTCCATTTCGCATCATTTTGACCCAACTGTATTTAAGGGAATAAGGCTTATATATGTAAAATTATCTCACTGGCTTTTCATGATACAAAGCTCCCGTGTTGATGTTGTTGTCTCTTGCTCAAAATATTGGAGTAATTATTATAAGCAAAAAGGTTTTAAAAAAGCTCTCACAATATTAAATGGATTTGATATTAAAGCCATGGATAATAGTTTAAATGTTTTAGATAACACCGCTGTTTTAAAGAAGTTTAATTTAAAAAGTAAAAATTATATTCACTTAGGTAGTTATGGTCTTGCAAAAGGTCAAAATATGGTAATTGAGTGTTTAAAGGGCCTTGAACTGCAGAAAGTAGCAACGTGTTCATCAAAAGTTTTATTAACAGAGGGTCTTAAAGACGTTCATATAATTAACGCAAGTTTTGAGGAGTATAATGTTTTATTAAAAAATGCTTACGCAGTAATATGCATGTCAGAATTCAAAGAGGGGTGGTGCCGAGTGTTACATGAGGCGGCAATCCATGGTACCCCAATTCTTGGCTCAGGACTGGGAGGGATGAGTGAGTTGCTAAATATAGGGGGTTATATACCTTCTAACAAGGATAATTTAAGAGATCACTTAAGTACTCGTATTAAAAAGGGATCCCTATCAAAAGATAAAATATACTTATACAGATCATTTACATTAGAGAAATTTTATCAAGCATGGCGTTCATGTATTGGTGAATTATTAGATCCACAAGAGAAAAATTATAAAAATTAAAATTTTCTTTATTACACGTTCTAGTTAATGTAATTATTTTTAATAATAAAATTTATATAAGTTTTTTTGAAAAATATATTATGTTGATATTAGATCATTTTAAGAACTCAAATAAGAATAATTTATTATGAATTTTATTTCATCTCAAAAATTAGGAATACAGAAAGACCATAGTTTTTCAATTATTATTCTATTAATGATCGCATTTACATATTCACTATTTGTCGGTTCAGGATTTTATGGGTTTGGAAATGATTACTATGGTGCTTACGTTAAGGGTTTCAAATGGAATTCACCACGTGCAGGATTATTTGATTATTTGGGTTATAAAATATCAACTTTTAGAATTGGTGGTTTATATTTTGGTGTTTATTTAGTAACTTTCATTATTTCAACTTGTACAGGTTTTTTAATAAGAGAACACTTTAAATTTAAAGGTATAAAATCTTTGATTTTATTTCTTATAATTTTTCTTATAGCAATACATACATGGCCTGTAGTTATGAGTACTAGTAATGCAATGAGGCAGGGTTTAGCCATGTCTTTTATTTTTTTAGTATTGATTTTCAGTTCTAGAAAAAATTACTACTGGATGATATCTTTTTCTATAATTGCAGCATTAATGCATAAATCTGGTCCATTAATTATTTCAATCATTTTATTTGCAACTATTTTAAATGAAATATTAAATTCTTTTCCGAAAAAAAGAAAAATTATAATTAACTTTTTTATTGGTATTTTTTTACTTTGCTTATCATATTTTATTCTTAATGTCTTTATATTACCTGATCAAGAACCTACTAGAATTATTAATGGAGACTTTAGAGCTGCTTTTGTTTTAATTAGTTTAATTTATGTGACACTGTCTTTTTTTTACAGGAAAATCTTGGATAACTCATTTAATTTATCTTTATATTACTTCAGTTTTATATCACTAGCCCCCCTAATGATAGGATTAAACTGGGAGTATGAAAGATTAGGAATGACGATGCTTATACCTTATATCTTATCTTTTGGAATTTTACTTAATAAAAGTTCATATAAGATTTATTTAATACTAACTTTCTTTTTATTATTTCTCTTAACAATTTATACTGGCATGTACACTTCACTTAAATAAACTCATTTATATTTTTCATAGGCTTTGGAAATGTTATAATTTCGTATATTCTTTTAATTATCCTTTAAGTATATTAATAGGAATGAAAAATGCTATTTGATAACAAAAAAATATGTATAGTCGGTTTAGGTTATGTGGGTCTTCCATTAGCTGTTGCTTTTGCACAAAAGTTTAAAATAGTTGGTTATGATATTGATGATACACGCATTAAAAGTTTAAAATCCTCAAAAGATAAAACATTTGAAGTTGATGATTTAGTATTAGACTCTGTTAAGTCAAATATTTTTTATACATCAAATATCCAAGATACAACAGATTGTAAAATATTCATAATCACTGTTCCCACACCTATAGATAAAGCCAATCGACCAGATTTAAATCCTTTAGTGAATTCAACTATGTCTATTGGCAGTGTTTTAAAAAAAGAGGATATTGTTATTTATGAATCTACTGTGTACCCAGGTGTTACTAGGGAAATTTGCGTACCTGCATTGGAAAAATCCTCAGGATTAATTTTCAACAAAGATTTTTTCTGTGGTTACTCACCTGAGAGAGTCAGCCCTGGCGATAAAAAACATACTGTTACTAAAATCTTAAAAGTAACCTCTGGTTCTACTCCTGATATAGCTAATCAAGTTGATCGTTTATATAAAGAAATAATTGTTGCAGGTACATATTTAGCACCTAGTATAGAAGTGGCTGAAGCCTCCAAAGCAATTGAAAATACACAACGTGACGTAAATATTGCTCTGATAAATGAATTTGCACTCATCCTTGATCAATTAGGAATTGATACTAATGAGGTCATCAAAGCCGCTGCCACAAAGTGGAATTTTATCAACTTCCTACCTGGCTTAGTAGGAGGACATTGTATTGGTGTCGACCCTTATTATTTGACTTTTAAAGCAGAAGAGATGGGATATAAACCAAATTTAATTTTAGCAGCAAGACAGATTAATAATGGCATGAGTAAATATATTGCTGATAAAACTATTAATGAGATGATAAAAGCAGGAAAGACTATAAGGGACTCAGAAATTTTGATACTTGGTTTTACTTTTAAGGAAAACTGTCCAGATACACGTAATACTAGGGTTTTAGATATAGTAAATGAATTAAATAATTTTGGAACTAATATCGACATTTTCGATCCTTGGATCGACTCAAGTCAAAAAAATTATAATCATAGATTTATCAAAGACCCTTTGAAATCTGATAAAAAATATGACTCCGTAATTGTAGCTGTTAGCCACAAACAATTTAAATCATATACCGCAAATGATTTTTCTCGTTTATCAATTGATACAAAAGTAATTATAGATATTAAAAATATAGTTGATGATGCAACTTGGAGACTTTAGATATCTATAAATTATCATTGAGAGGTAGTTAAATTCCAAAATTGAAAATAATTTATCTTCACCAATACTTTAAGTTTCCCAACGAGTCTGGTGGTACACGCTCCTATGATTTAGCAAGTGGCTTTTTAAGATTAGGACACCATGTTGAGATTATTACATCAACTTCTAATCCAACTTACAAAACAAATAAGCGCTGGTCTAAAATAGAAAAAAAAGGTTTAGTAGTACACTATACATACATACAATACGAAAATAATATGAACTATTTTCAACGCTCAATAGTATTTTTTCAATTTCTTTGGTTTTCGACAAGCAAACTATTATCTTTAAAAGGTGATTTAGTACTAGCGACCTCTACACCCCTTACTATTGGTATACCAGCTATGATAAAAAAATGGATACATAAAATACCTTTTATATTTGAAACGCGAGATATTTGGCCAGAGGCGGTAATAGCTATTGGTGCTGTTAAAAACAAAATTTTGCAAAAAATTTTATATACATTAGAAGGCCTTATTTATAAAAGCTCTTCTGCAATTGTTCCACTTTCCATAGACATGAAACAATCAATTGTTTCACGTTACCCAAAACTCATTAAAAAAAAAATTGAAGTTATAGAAAATATTTCTGAAGTTAATCGTTTTCAAAATCTACATAACAAAAAATTATCAATTCTTAAAGAAATCATTGGTTTTCAACCACGATTTTCTATTTTGTATGCAGGCACCTTTGGAAAAGTCAATGGAATTGGTTATGTAATAGAATTTGCCTCTAAAGTCTTAAATATTGACCCAACTATAGTATTTATACTAATAGGTAATGGATCTGAAAAAAAGTTAATTGAGCAAAAAGCTAAAAGAAAAGATGTTTTGAATAAAAATGTTTTTATTCTAGATCCTCTCCCCAAACAGGAATTACCTCAACTATACTTTGAATGTGATATGGGAAGTTCTTTTGTTATCCCCATAAAAGAACTCTGGGCCAATTCAGCCAATAAATTCTTTGATACTCTTGCTGCAGGTAAGCCAATTTTGATTAATCATAAAGGTTGGCAAAAGGAAATAATAAATAAAGAAAATATTGGCTATGTTTTACCAATTATAATTAATGATAATATGGTGGATGAATTTGTATTATATTCACAAAACAAAGTATTAATTTTGAAACAACAAGTAAATGCATTAAATATTGCTAAAGCAAGTTACTCAACTGATATCGCAGTTGCCAAATATAATGAGATATTTAAAAATACTTTTTACAATGTTAAATAATAAAACCTATAAATTTTTTTTTAAAAGAGTTACTGATATAATAATAATTTTCTTAGGATTGCTAATTTTTACCCCAATATTTCTAATTGTTTTCTTTTTGGCAAAGATAAAGGTTGGGTCTCCCATATTCTTCAAGCAGGCACGACCAGGACTAAATGGAAGAATATTCAATATATATAAGTTCAGAACAATGACTAATGAGATAGATAAAGATGGTAATCTTTTACCAGATAAAGATAGACTAAATAATTTTGGAAAATTTTTAAGATCTACTAGTTTAGATGAATTACCAGGTTTATGGAATGTTTTAAAAGGAGAAATGAGCTTAGTAGGGCCACGTCCTTTATTAGTAGAATATTTGTCTTTGTACTCTGAGAGACAATCTAGAAGACATAATGTTAAACCTGGTCTTACAGGATGGGCGCAGATTAATGGAAGAAATGCAATTACTTGGAACCAAAAACTAGAATTAGATATATATTATGTAGATAATCAATCATTTTGGTTAGATATTAAAATATTATTTATGACAGTAAAAAAAGTAATTGTACGAGATGGAGTAAGTCATGATAATCATGTAACTGTAGATAAATTTAAAGGTAATATTCAAAAATGAGAGATAACTTTTCTAAATGGAAGTACCCAGATATTAAAGATAGTGAACCTACAATATATAACTGGCTTGTTCAAAATTTAGACGGATTTTTTTTAGGATTTGAAACTGATATAGGTGCCTTTTCATATATAAACGCACTGCATGGTGTTGTAATAGAAGACAGGGTTCAGATTGGATCACATTGCTCTATTTATTCTATATCTACTATTGATAAGTCTCATGGTAAGGTTGTTTTAAAACAAAATTGTAAAATAGGAAGTCACTCAACAATTCTTCCTGGTGTAACCGTAGGTAAAAATTCAATAATTGGTGCTCATAGTTTGGTTAATAAAGATATCCCAGATAATACACTTGCTTATGGAGTTCCAGCAAAAGTAAAGCGTAAATTAAATGATGACGAGTAAAAAATTTTCACCATGGCCATCATTTACTCAAGAAGAGGCTGATGCTGTTCAAAATATCTTACTATCCAATAAAGTTAATTATTGGACTGGCGATGAATGCCGTAAATTTGAAAAAGAATTTTCTGAGTGGTCTGAATCAAAATATTCAGTAGCACTAGGCAATGGAACATTAGCACTAGATTCAGCTTTTAAGGCCTTGGACATTGGGCAGGGTGATGAGGTAATCGTTACTTCCCGCTCTTATATAGCCTCAGTCTCTTCAATTGTAAATTCTGGAGCCTCACCTGTGTTTGCTGACGTTGATTTAGAGTCCCAAAATATTACACTTGACACTGTACGCACTGTTTTTACAAATAAGACCAAAGCTATAGTTTGTGTGCATTTAGCTGGTTGGCCATGTGATATGGATGAAATTATGTCATTCGCAAATGATCATGGACTCTATGTTATTGAAGATTGTTCACAAGCACATGGTGCAAATTACAAGGGTAAATCTGTGGGTTCTATTGGGCATATCGGCTGTTGGAGTTTTTGTCAGGATAAGATTATGACCACAGGTGGAGAAGGGGGCATGCTAACAACTAATGATGAAAATTTATGGAGAAAAGTATGGGCCTATAAAGACCATGGTAAGAGTCATAAAGCTATTTATAGTAGTGAACAACCTAAAGGATTTAAGTGGCTGCACGAGTCGTTTGGCACCAATTGGCGTATGACTGAGATGCAGGCTGCAATTGGTCGTATACAACTAAAAAGAATGCTTAATTGGCATAACAGGCGCTTGAATAATGCTAAAAGTATTTGGAATGTCGCTAAAGAGTGTAAAGGATTGAGGGCACCTTCAATTCCTAACTACATAAAACATGCTGCATACAAGTGTTATATTTTTGTTGAAGGTGGTCTTGAATTGCGTGACAAAATTTTAGAACAAATTAACGAAAAAGGTGTACCATGCTATCAAGGTGCATGTCCAGAGATTTACCTTGAAAAAGCATTTGATAATACTAATTTCAGGCCAAAAAAAAGGCTTAACAATGCTAAAAAATTAGGAGAGTCTAGTTTAATGTTTTTAGTTCATCCTACATTAACTAATAAGGAAATCGCAAAAACTTGTGATGTTCTAGTGAATGTAGCTTCAAAATACATTACTTAAAATGATTTTAATATTTATCAAAATAAGCAATGTAATTTATTAGAATACTAATAATTTTCGATTATAAATGTTGCCATAGCATTTCCAATTTCACGAGAACCAAGAGGAGTTGTATGGATGCCATCATAAAAAAGATCATCAGATAAATCTTTATTATATAAATCCAAAGTGTTAATTGAACACAATTGAAAGATTATTGAATTAATTTCCTTTATTGAATAATCATAATCAATACCGCTAAATTCCTCACCTAAAATATTAGGTATACCCTTTAAAACACCATTAATATTTTTTACATAACGGTGTGGCTGGGTCACACAAATTGGAGAGGCACCCATTTCATCAATATAATTTAGTAAAATTTCAAGCCTATTTTTGAAAGACAAACTATTTATCTCAGAAAGATAAATTGTATCTTTGTGAAGGTCTGTCTCTATATAATCATTTAAATTAAATTGAGCCTGCTTATGCCCTTGAAATGCTGAAGAACGCTCTTTATTTAATTGCTTATATCTGTAGTGCCGATAGATAGGAAGAAGTTTCTGCACCAGTTGTGACTGTTTAAGAAAACCCTTAATTGATTTCTTGTCTAAGATATCATAACCTAGAACAGGCGTTGTTCTTGTAAAGTCAGCATCATTGATACCTATATATAACAAAACATATTTTGGTTGGAGATTTGGTATCAAAGGAAACCATTTTTCAAAAGCAAATATATGACCCCATGTGCTATGCCCATCCACGCCTGCGTTTGAAACACAACCAAAGGTTGGATTCTCTGAACGTAATTTTTCTTGAATAATTTTTTGAAATGTTGATTTAAATGGCACATATCTCTGGTCAGTTGTACTGCCACCAATCGTTAATATCTCTATATTTTCTGTTCCATTACAATCATCTCGCAAACCATATTGATCCCGAATAACATCAGCATAATCCTCATCACTATTGTAAAGAGAACTAATATCATATAAGAATTCAAAATTTCTAAGAATGTTGGCATCTGTGGTAACGTACCAGTCATCATTTTTTTTTATTAATTGAAGACCTAGTTCAATAAGGGCTAAAGCAAGAAGACTACTGACAAAAATTATCAAATAAGAAAAAACTTTACTTTTAGTCAAGCTCATATTGCTCTTTGTAATCTTCTATTAATTCTTTATTTTGCTGATTTTTTATTAGTAGATAATTACCAACTGATAATATATCGAGATCAGTACCCATAAAACACCTAAATGCATCTGTTGGAGTACAGATAATTGGTTCTCCTCTTACGTTAAAAGATGTATTTACTAAAATTGGGCAGCCAGTTTTTTCTTTAAATTTGGATATGAGAGCGTGATATTTAGGATTAGTTTCAACATGTACAGTTTGAATTCTTGCAGAATAATCTATGTGTGTAATTGCAGGTACTAAAGAACGAGGGACTTTTAGTTTATCTATGCCAAATAATAATTTATCTTTTGTAGTTATTTTCAGATGTTTATTTCCCTGAATAGGTGCTACTAAAAGCATGTAAGGGCTCTTAGAATTAAGATCGAACCATTCATTCAAATTCTCGTAAAGTACACTTGGTGCAAATGGGCGAAAGCTCTCACGAAATTTAATCTTAAGATTAAGCTGTTTTTGAGTACTTGCTAATCGAGGATCTGCGATAATACTCCTGCAACCTAAAGCCCTTGGTCCAAATTCCATGCGCCCTTGCATCCATCCCACAGCCTTTCCATCTGCAATAGATGAAGCAACTTTTTCAATTAAATCCTCCTCAGAAAATTTTTTGTAGATAGCACCACATGAATTTAGTTCAGCTTCAATTTCATTATCATTAAATGATGGGCCAAGGTAAGAACCTTTCATTGAATCTTGATCCAAAGATGTATATCTCTCATTTTTGTAGTGTATATACCAAGTAGACAAAGCAGCACCCAACGCCCCTCCAGCATCACCAGAAGCTGGTTGAATCCAAACATTATCAAAAATTTTTTTACGTACAAGAATACCGTTGGCAACACAGTTAAGTGCAACACCTCCAGCTAAACATAAATTTCTCTCACCTGTATCTTTTGCAATACCCTTAGCTATTTTAACTACTACATCTTCAGTTACTTTTTGAATTGATGCAGCTAAATCCATTTCACGTTTCATTATCTTTGTTTCGGATTTACGAGGAGGTCCACCAAATAATCTATCAAACTTTTTACTTGTCATTGTTAAACCTGTAGAATAATTAAAATAGCTCATGTCTAAATGAAAACTACCATCATCTAAAACTGTTATTAACTTTTCTCTAATTAAATCAGCATATTTAGGTTCACCATAAGGTGCTAATCCCATAACCTTGTATTCACCAGAATTAACTTTGAAGCCAATGTAGTAGGTAAACGCTGAATAAAGAAGTCCTAGTGAGTGTGGAAAATGAATTTCCTGTATTACTTTTAAATCACGACCCTTACCTACTGCATACGATGTAGTTGTCCATTCACCTACTCCATCGAGAGTGAGTATCGCTGCACTTTCAAAGGGTGATGGATAGAATGCACTAGCAGCATGTGATAAGTGATGCTCTGAAAATAATAATCTTTCTCCCCAATTGATATCCCTGTCTAGAGAGTATTTAAGATTTTTTATTAAAACATATTTTTGGAAGAGTTTGTCTTTAATCCATATTGGCATTGCCTTTGCAAAACTATTAAAGCCTTTAGGTGCAAATGCTAAATATGTTTCAAGTAATCTCTCAAATTTGATAAAGGGTTTTTCATAAAATACTACATTGTCTATTTGTTTAGCAAAAATATTCGCTTCTTTTATACAAAATTTTATAGCTTGGTATGGAAAGTTGTGGTCATGTTTTTTTCTAGTAAATCTCTCTTCTTGCGCAGCCGCAATAATTTCACCATCCTTAATCAAACATGCAGCGCTATCATGATAAAAGGCTGAGATACCTAGTATGAACATATTTTATTTTTTAAAAAAGTGTGTAAATAAAAGGAGCAACAACTGAGCCTTGTGCAAAGATTAATAATCCACCTATAATTAACATTACAATAATAATAGGTGATAACCAAAGTTTTTTCCTCAAACGTAGGAAAGACCAGAGTTCTTTTATAAATTCCATCTGAGTTGTCTATTAAAATTGCCTCTTAAAATTAGTTTGTGAAAGTTCGTTCAAACGTGGTTTCCAATAAGTTTTCCTTTTAATTTTCTTCAAGTGTAATTCATCACGTCCAAAAATTCGCATAATGATGCCATAAGGACTAAATAATCCAAAAAATATAATTCCTAGAACAACCGGGCTAATCACAATACCAAGCAAAAACCCAAACCGCATCCAAAGCTTATTCAATGGAAATAATAAATCTGAATTATATAATGTGATGATAAGAAAAATTATTGATATACCAATTAGTACATAAGCAATTGTATTACTATGATTGTATAAAAAGTATAATGCTATTAAAAAAAATATAGCACTAAATAGTAAACCAAAGTTTTTATTAGACGGAAGTTTAATTTCAGAATTTTTCAATTTATAATTTATCCATCACAAAAGTATTATTTATTTTATCTCAAACATAATTTGGGGCAACCTACAATTCGAATATTACATATTAGAATTTAGTTCATATAACATCTTCATCCAAAAAAATCCTTGCCCAAAGCTCAATACAAAGTAATGCAAAAATACTATAAGAGGCATCAATTTTTCCTTTTTCATCTTCAAGTAGTAATTTTTTGACAGTTTTATTTTTAAACCATTGCCTATTATCAATTGAGGTTTCAGATAATACATCTCTGACTAATGTTTTAAGTGGCCCATTAATCCAAGATCTCATTGGAGCACCAAAACCAGTCTTAGGACGATAAATAACTTTGTTTGGCAAAATTCCCTCCATTGCTTTCTTAAATATCCATTTTCCCTCTTTGCCACGTTGCTTATAGTTAATAGGCAATCGTGCAGCAAGTTCAACTAAATTTTGATCTAAAAATGGTACTCTAACTTCAACTCCAGCAGCCATACTCATTTTATCTGTGTAATTAAGATTATGATCGGCTAGATAATATTTCTGCTCTAAATATAGCATTTTATTTAAAGGAGGAATCCCATCAGGAATATTAGTCAATGACAGTTCCAAAGGATTAACAGTGGGTAATTTCTCTCTTATATCATCAGACAACAGGTTGCTGACAGTATCTGGGTCAAGCCAATTAAAGTAAGAGGCAATTCTACTTTCATCATCGAGATTAGCATACCGAAATGCCTTTGCTATTCGCCTGATGTTATTCGGACTATCGGGCAATTTTTTGGCTGCAGAAGACATCACATTCCTAACGCTTAATGGAAGATATGACCAATACTTCTCCAACATCAATGCCCTATGTCGACGATAGCCACTAAAGATGTCATCACCTCCAGCTCCTGATAATAGTACTTTAATACCATGCTTAGCTGCTAAACGAGATATAAAAAGGGTATTTAAAGAGGCTGGATCTGCTTGAGGTTCATCTAGGTGATAAATCATTTTCGTTAATTCATTTACCATTTCAGGTCCAACATTTATCTTAAGTAAATCTACACCTAGGTGTTTGGCTACGCTTTCTGCATAAGGTAAATCGTTAGTTATACCCTCTTGCTTTGCCATTTTGTTATCTATAGATATTGTGAAGCATTTAAGTTTTTCATTTGAAACCTTATCTTTAGCAAATGCGGTAATCGCACTAGAGTCTAGACCACCAGATAAAAATGTACCAACAGGGACATCTGATACCATCTGACGTTCAACAGCAGTTTTTATAGAATTTCTTATTTCAATTTTTGCTTCATTGATTGATATTTTAGGAATTTGTTGTAAAAGAGGGGTTTTATAAAAACACCATTTTTTATAAATTTTTTTTTCCTCTATAATCATAGCATAACCAGGTTCAAGTTTTTTTACAGATTTTAACATAGTTGAAGGCGCAGGCGAATACAGGTAGGTTATATAAGAGGCTAGAGAGGTAGGATTAATTTCACGTGAAACTGATGACTCTTTTAATAACGCTTTAATCTCACTAGCAAAGATAAAACCTTTTGAAGTCTCACTATAATATAAAGGTTTCACTCCCATCCCGTCTCTAGCTAAAAATAATTTTTTATTTCTTTTGTCCCATATAGCAAAAGCAAAAATACCATTAAGTTTATTTAATAATTCAAAGCCATACTTTAAATAAAGATTAAGAATAACTTCAGTGTCTGAGCTACCTTTAAAATGATAACCATCATTGACTAACTCGTTATAAAATTTCTCTGAATTATAAATTTCACCATTATATATAATCGACACATCTTTTGATCTACTAAACAAAGGTTGGTGTCCAGCTGAGGAGAGATCTCTTATTGATAGTCGACGATGAGAAAACCCTAAATTTATTGTTTTATCATACCAAATACCGTCATCATCCGGTCCTCGATGCATCTGTACAGCATGCATTTTATATAACAGTGACTTCTCAAAAGTTCCAAAAAACCCTGCAATGCCACACATACTAAGTAGTATCCTTTAATATCACTTTTAAATGTTATAATATTAATCAAAAGTTAGATATTAAAACTTATTTTTAACAAAATTTTATGAATAACCATATTAAGTATTTTTTTAGTGGTATTTTAACTCTACCTCGTTCTTCTAAGAGAGTTATTGCTATCACAACAGATATATTTTTATGTTTTTTTTGTACATGGCTAGCTTTTACTATACGGTTAGAAGAATTAATTTTATTAAAAGAATTTAATTTTTATCCAGCACTTATTTCAATTATTGTTGCACTTCCAACATTTTGGTTATTTGGATTATATCGAACTATTTTTCGCTTTACTGGTTTATCAATAATTTTAACTGTTTTAACTTCTACTCTCGTATACGGATTAATATTCTTTTTTATTGTAGGAATATACACTTTACAAGGGGTTCCAAGATCTGTTGGTGTCATTCAGCCAATGTTATTATTTTTTTCAGTTATTAGTTCAAGATTGGCCATAAAATTTATTCTAGTTCCATATACATCATCAAAAAAGTTATATAATAAAAAAAATGTAATGGTTTATGGGGCAGGGGAAGCTGGAAGACAGCTTATTGTTGCCCTTGAAAATAGCCCTGAATTTAAAGTTATAGGTTTTTTAGATGATAATGAACAACTGCATAGACAAGTGCTGTTAGGCAAAACTGTATACTCTCCTCTAAAATTAGAAAAAATAATTCGAAGTAAAAGTATTAGTCTAGTTTTTCTTGCCCTCCCAACAATTAGTAGGAGTAAAAGAAATAAAATTATTACAAACTTAAACAAATACCAACTAGTTGTTAAGACTCTTCCAAGTATATCTGAGATTGTAGATGGTAGAATAACAATTTCTGATATTAAAGATTTAAATATTGATGATTTGCTGAATCGAGATGAAATAAAACCAAATATGAAATTAATTAGTAAAAATATTAATTCCAAAATAGTTCTTGTAACTGGAGCTGGAGGTTCAATCGGTTCTGAATTATGTCGACAAATAGTAAGATTAAAACCAAGTAAACTATTGCTTATAGAGTTAAGTGAATTTGCACTATATAAAATACAAGATGAACTAAAAAACTTAAGTCATAATGTTAAAATTATTTCATTACTTGTTAATACTCAAGATCAAACAAAATTAGAGACAATTTTTGAGGCATTTAAAGTAGATACTATCTATCATGCTGCTGCATATAAACATGTTCCATTAGTTGAGGAAAATATTTGTGAAGGTGTTAAAAATAATGTTTTCAGTACATTGGCTATCGCCAATGCTTCTATTTTAAAAAAGGTTTCAAACCTTGTGCTTATTTCAAGTGATAAAGCTGTAAGACCAACTAATATTATGGGAGCTTCTAAGAGATTGTCCGAAATGTGTATGCAAGGAATATATAAAAATACAAAAGATATAAGCACGCATTTTTCAATAGTTAGATTTGGTAATGTATTAGAGTCTTCAGGATCAGTTATTCCAAAATTTAAAAAGCAAATTAAAGAAGGTGGACCAGTCACGTTAACTCATAAAGATGTTACGCGATATTTTATGACTGTTACTGAGGCTGCTCAATTAGTTATCCAAGCAGGAGCTATGGGAGAGAAATCAGAGGTGTTTGTTCTTGATATGGGTGAGAGTGTAAAAATTATTGATTTAATTCATCAAATGATTGCTTTATCTGGACTGACAGTCAAAGATAAGAATAATATAACAGGTGATATTGAAATTAAAATTACTGGTCTAAGACCTGGTGAAAAGCTATATGAAGAATTATTAATTGGAGATAATCCACAAACAACTAATCATCCTAAAATACAAAAAATACATGACCCTTATATTCCATTTAATCAATTAGAAGCTGATTTAAATAATTTAAAAAGACTATTAAGCAAAAATGAGTCAAAACAGGTTAAAAATTTATTACAAAAATTACTCCAATCATTAAATTTACATTCAGAAATTGTTGATCATATATATGTTGAAGAGACATCAACTAAAAATAAACCTCAACATAACTTATCTGTAATTCACAGCAAAGATAGTCAAGCTACAAATTAAAGGAAAAGAATGTTTACATA
>CESW01031707.1_pt1 | contig 28149 bp, 27 predicted proteins | sample 531171 | NCBI WGS metagenome assembly CESW01 (sample SAMEA2621859, study PRJEB7988) | marine metagenome | biome: marine biome (ENVO:00000447); feature: surface water layer (ENVO:00002042); material: "saline water (ENVO:00002010), including plankton (ENVO:xxxxxxxx)" | depth 5 m
TTGTTTTATGTCGAAATCGGTCACATCAGCCGCTATGCTCACCCCCCCTTCATAGGTTTGAAGTGTTCCTAAATGAACGGTTATTTGTTGCATGGTTATGAAACCCATGTATAGTGGTAAAATCCAGAAAAAATATAATAACCGTCGGATCATAAAGCGAGTTTAGTAGTTTGATAAAGGGCGGGATCCCAGATCAACCGCTGTTGAAAGTCTTCTTGCATGTGGTTTGCTGACATGTGATGCCAGAAAGCTACTGGTAACTCATCGAATAGGACCACTTGAATCCGTCGTTCTCCTGTGTAAATAGAAGTCCCAAAATCCAACCCACTCAGCAACCCCATCCGGCTCTCATACTGAGCAAAATAGGATTCAAAGCTTCGGGCAACCGAAGATGAACCATTAGGCCAGCCCAAGGCTTTGAGAATACGAGTCTGAACATTACTATTAAGCTGATCATCGAGTAACAGGTATCGCATTATTTGGGCTAATTCAGAAGCTGTAGTCTGTGGAAAAAGAGTAAGTGCATCTCTTTCTTGCATGAAATTCTGGTTTATACGATTCTCTTCAAAAGAAGCTATGACAGCATTAAATTGTTCAAGGTCGGCTGTTTTTTGGTAGAAACTTTCTAGAGCTTTTGTGTGGAATACAGCTCGCAAACTAGAGTTTATACGAAGAGAATCATGTTTTGGGCTAAATTCAGGCAAAAATGATGCAGGCTCAGCAATGGCCATGTACAAAGCAGCATTAGGAAGGGGTAATTCGGTTACTTTGAGATTTAGAAATTCTTTTAGCTCCTCCATTCTGAATTGCAGGGTAGAAGCGCCTAATTTAGCCCAGAGAAAATCGGCTATAACTAGGTCATTGAATTCCACCATAGCATGTACAGCGTCTTCTAGGGTAAAAGACGGACTTTCTTCAGTAACCAACCGTTGAATAGCCCCATCGTGCGCATTCTGGCTTATTAGTGGTAGTCGGAACCTAGATAGGTCTTTAAGGCGTACTTCTTTGTTGGGATCCAATTGAGAAGATTCCACTGCTTGTGCATAGGCATAAAGTAGAATAAGATTGCCTAAAGACCCCATAGTGCGTGGCCGCTTTTCCTCGTAATATAGGCTTGAATCGGGCCGGTCAATTGAAATTGAAACCAAACTTACATGTTCTGGTTTGCTACCAATGAAGCGGGTCAAATCGGCCAGTGAATAGGTATTTGCCACATACTCACTACCCTCGGCCATCCCTTCTGCATTTTGGAACAGGGTTTTAAAGGCGGTATAGTTTGGGATGATTGCCATTGCATAAATAATGATGGCTACGGCTACAAAACTAAAAAAAAATAGGAGCGCTCGTTTCAAGGATTTACTGGATGATGAATAATTGAGTACTTAGCTAACAGGCTAGTTAATCATTTCTAAGTCGTAAATAATAAGTTAATAAATTAATCGCATAATTTCGGCGGTCGCATACGCTCCATAAGTACCCAAGGCATAGCCAACTACGGCGAGAAGAACACCGACGGGCGCCAAAGCAGGATGAAAGGCAGAGGCGACGATAGGCGCTGAAGCCGCTCCACCCACATTGGCTTGACTACCGACCGCTACGAAAAATAAAGGAGCTTTAATTAATTTGGCAACCAACAACAGTAATGTTACATGTACTAAGATCCAGATTAAGCCAATGAAAAAATATCCAGGAGCTTCAAAAAAGGCCATTAAATCCATTTTTAAACCAATAGTCATTACTAAAATGTATAGGAATAAACTTCCGATTTTAGATGCGCCAGCGCCTTCCAAAGTGCGCAGTTTGGTAAATGACAATAGTAACCCACCTGTGGTCGCAGTAACTACAATCCAGAAGAAGGCAGAGTCCAAACTAAATTCTCGTAATCGAGGCGCGTTTTTAGATATCCATGGAGCAATATTGTCACCAATGATATGGCCTACAGCTGTTATTCCAAAAGCCATGGCTAGTATGATTATGAGATCTTGCAAGCTGGGTATTCGCTTTATTTTATCTTGATAGTCTTGTACTTGTTTTCGTAAATGTGAGATCGCTGAGGTGTCTGAACCTAGCCAAAGGTCTACTTTGGATGCCATACTAGCACCATAAAGCAAAAATGCCAACCATAAATTAGCCATAATGATATCTACGGTTACCATCGCAGAGAATAGATTAGAACTTGGTTGATAGACCTCTAACATAGCGGTTTGGTTCGCACCACCTCCAATCCAACTTCCCGCAACGGTGGCCAAACCCCTCCAAATTTCGTTATCAGGACTAGTAGCCTCAAGTATACTTGGATCAATTGCTCCTAAGATTAACATTGCTATTGGTCCACCTATGACGATACCTGTGGTACCTGTCAAGAACATGGCGATGGCTTTCCATCCCAAGCTAAGAACCGCTTTAAGATCGATACTCAGGGTTAAGAGTACGAGCGAAGCAGGGAGCAAATATCTGGAAGCCATGTAGTAGAGTTGAGAACTATTTGGGTCAATCCACCCCAAAGTTGAATAGATTGAGGGAATAAAATAGCACAACAGTAGGGAGGGGATGAAGATGTAGAATTTTTTCCAAAATGGGTGATTGCTGTTTGCGGTCGCAAATATGACTGCTAAAGTGATTATTAATAATCCAAAAGCAATGGCATCGTTGGTGATTAATGGCATGTTCTAGTGAAAATTTGATTTGGTTATTTATTGTGAATTCTAGGAGGCAGAAAGGCTCAAATACACTTCTCTTTTGTAATATATAAATAATGGATGTCTATTAACATGAAACTCCGTATTTCATCGATACTCAATCACATATTATACCTATATGAACGTCTCGAAATTCGGAGGAACAAGTGTTGAATCTTTCGAAGCCATGTCGCGGTGCGCTCAAATTATTGCAGATAATCCCAACTGAAGTTGGATAGTCATAAGTGCTAATGCAGGTACTATAGATGATTTGCTTCGTTTATCAAGTTTACCGTCCAATACATCAATTAGTGATGCTTTGATTGAATAAATCGTTTGTCGCCATTTGGATATTGCTTTTCAGTTTAGCTCTAAAAATGAGAATGGGCTAGCTCTCAGGGGCTTAGCATGCAATGTCCAATTATTGTGCAGTATTGGGATCATTCGACTGATGCTTCTACTGAACTAGAGCAGGTACTCCGCTAAGTTCAAGAAATTACTTCATATATCCCCGCTTCATATATCCACGCTTCATATATCCCCGCTGATGTATGCATATATATTCTGAACAGTTTCAAGTAGAGGTTAAGCAAGCAAAGTGAGCAAAAAAATATGCTCGAAATCAAGATCTAATTCTTCTAACAATGGAGCTGAAAATTCTTCTACTTCCTGTTCTGAGTAATCCTCCAAGCCTTCTAGATATATATATATAGAGTTGTTCAGGTCGTCAATTCGGTAGTTTGCCTGTGTTGACTCAAAGCTTTCTTTAAGTGATTGTACAAGCATATCTACATCCTGCTCAAAAGATTCGTATTCGTGTTCTTCTTTGGTTTGCATGGCGTAATGATTATTTTCGTTAAAATACTTCACTAAGGCTCTATGAACAAGCACTTTAAACAGATATATAAACTTTCTGGTAAACCCATTCGTCATGTAATCGGACTCATGTCAGGTACTTCACTAGATGGCTTAGATATTGCCTATTGTCATTGTTCCGAGCAGGGATTGGAGGTGAAGAAATACCTAACGGTGCCATACGATAAAAAAATACGTTCTCTATTAGCATCAGTACAGTCTAAAGATCAAGTCCCACTTGGCAGCTTATGTATTTTGAATACCAAGCTAGCTCATAGCTATGCTGCCTTCATTAGGATGGCATTACAAAAATGGAATCTTAATCATGAAGATGTTGATTTCATTGGTTCTCATGGACAAACCGTCTTTCATTTCCCTACTAAAGAGCGTACAGCTACGCTACAAATCGTAGATGGAGATCAACTAGCTGTTGCATCAGGACTACCTGTAGTTTCCGACTTTCGGCAAAAACACACGGCAGTGGGAGGGGAGGGAGCGCCTTTGGTTTCATTGATGGATGAAGCATTGTTTAGGGATGCTAAAATTGCCCGAATGCTATTGAATCTAGGAGGTATTGCTAATTTGAGTTGGTTACCGTCTTCTAATTCAGGATCTGAGGTGGTTAGCAGCGATACAGGACCGGCAAATACCCTAATTAATGAGGCTATGACCCTTTATTTTGGTAAAGAATATGACAAAGACGGAGAGGTTGCCAGGCAGGGGCAAGTTAATAATGAGTTTGTAAAAGCCTTATTATATGACGATTTCTTCAAAAAAAAATTCCCTAAGTCGACAGGACAAGAGATGTTCAATTTAGGCTATATTCATTATCAAATGCAGAGTTTGGGAGTATATCTTCAACCTAAAGATTTAGTGGCAACTCTTACCCAATTTACTATTGAAAGCGTGGCTTTAGCTATGAAAAAAATCAGCAATAGTATTTCTTTTGAATGGTATGTGAGTGGAGGCGGACTATATAATACGATGATAATGGAAGGCCTAAGAGCCCATTTTCCAGACTGTCCACAGCGAAATATTGACGAATTAGGAATTCCTCCAGATGCAAAAGAAGCGGCTCTTATCGCTTTTTTAGCGGATGCGATGATTGTTGGAAAAAAGTTTTTAGTGAACAAAAGAGAAATCTCTTTGGGCAAGCTTTCCTTATCCGATTAAAGAGCATAAAGCATACTCATGATACCATGAGATACCTCGGATTGGCTGAACAAGTATATACTAAGGCTTATAAGTAGTATGTATGTGCCAAGGCTCCAAATAACATACCGTTTACCTGTTCTGTAATTTATTTTTGCACCTTGAATTGAAGAAATAACAAAACCAATACACCAAGATAGTATAATTAAAAAAAGAATAGTCATTCCATTAATTATTGAAAACTGATTTACAAAAGCGATAAAAATGAACAATAATAAGATAAGGTTTAGATGTACATTCCAACTATATATAGCGAGGATTTGCCGCATTGACTGGTAACCACTCTTTGGGATTCTGAGTAGCAGTAATTCGACTAACTGAGTTAGGAGTAGAACTAGGCTTAATACGCCCCATAATAGAAAGGTATTTGGGGAATGTTTTGTTTGTCCAAAGATAAGATGTTCCAAATAGACCCAATCTAAATCATTCCAATTACTTAGTCCCCAAATCACAAAACATAGGCTCACAACACATGATCGTATTACAAATAAAAGAAAGCCAATAGAAGTGTATCGTTCAGAGTAACGTAGCATGTCGTCGATCAAAAAGCTATAATTCGTTAGATAACGCATAGGTGTTCTTCTGTAGACTTGAGACTGTTGATATAAGCCAAGAAATAGCAGAATAAGGACGACCATGAAGGGTCTACTCCAGTGGGTATTCATGGAGCTCATTTTCTGGGCTGGTTTTGTCAACATAAAATTACCTGTTTCATTCCAGAAAACCAGGCTTTCTTCTAAGCTTGGATGCGCTAGGAATGCTTCGTCTAACCAAGTTTGAGTAAACCATATAAATTCTGCTGCTTGATTAATCAGGAAGGCACTCTCCAATCGTTTTAGGTCCTCCAACTGAAAAGGAGATTCAAAAATATTGTTTTTAGGAACCCATCTGGTACTCATATTGTCAGTAGTAAAGCTGAGTGCGATACTATCTAGATTTTCGGGGATTACATAATAGAATCCATTCGTGTTGAAGTCTTTCAAAATCTGCGTTACTAGTCTCCATCTTTCTCTAAATAAGCTGTCTTGGAAAGGACTGTAGTGATGCATAAGGTGACCGGTAATGGTGGACTGTTGTCTTAGCAACATCATACTTGAAGTGTAGTGATTGAGCAACGAGTCCCGCTGCATTTCTAGGTTATAAGCATCTAAAAACTTAATACCATAATCAATCACTATATTTCCGTCCCATTGATCAGAAAGGGAAGAAATAGTTTTATTTTCTGAAAATATTTCAAACGGAAGAATCAGCAATTCGATGCCTAGATCGTGAAGTAAAGAAAAGCTAGAATCAGAACCATTAGAAATCAACTGGGTTTGATTTACCTCATACGAGGGTATCCATAATCCAAGTTCTTGCGACATACTTCTTGTGCTCTGAATGCCAATCAGCAAACTTGTACATAAAAGTACCGTTCGAAGATGAGTATGACCTTTTAGTGAATTAGGCAATATGCCAGTATTTTTAAAGAAGTTGGTCAAATTTATTTTGGCATGTAACATACCATTCAAGCTTCCAATACGGCCGAATAATAATCTACGAGGCCGGTCTTGGATATCGGTTTTGCAATTAGCGTGGCAGAAGTAGCTCCGGTGATTTCTACTTCTACATAGTCGCCCTTCTCAAAATCTTTTCGATCAAAAACCGCTATTTTGTTATTGTCGGTTCGCCCACTCATTTGTTGTGCGGAGCGTTTTGATGTACCTTCAACCAATACCAAATGTCGCTGCCCAATTTCATTTTGGTTGCGTCTGTGTTGAATGGACATTTGTTGACTTATTATTTCAGATAAACGACGTTTTTTTATTACTTCTGATATGTCATCTTCAAATTTTCTGTATGCTAGGGTCCGCTCGCGTTCAGAATAAGCAAACATGTACGCTAGATCATATTCAACTTCTCGCATGAGTGACAATGTCTGCTGATGCTCCTCTTCTGTTTCTCCGCAGAAACCGGCAATTATATCTGTAGAAAGGGAGAGGTTGGATATAATCTTTTTCATTTTTTCGATCAGCTGAAGATACTGGTCACGAGTATAGGGTCGGCGCATACGTTCTAGCATACTGTCGCTTCCCGCCTGAACTGGAATATGAATGTAATTACACAGATTGGGGCGTTCTGCTATGAGATAGAGCAGCTCGTCAGGGAAATCTTTTGGATGAGGTGAGGAGAATCGAAATCTTATTTCAGGGTATAATAAACTAGATTTGTCCATAAGAGTGCTGAATGTATGATTACCATCTTTGTAGGAATTTACGTTTTGACCCAACAATGTTATTTCCTTGTAGCCTTGGTCAGAAAGTTGACAAATTTCATTTAGGATACTCCCCAAGGGTCTGCTTCGTTCACGTCCACGGGTGAATGGTACCACGCAAAATGAACACATATTGTCGCAGCCTCGCATGATAGACACAAAAGCACTTACTCCGTTTCCTGTGGTCCGCACAGGAGCTATATCAGCGTAGGTTTCTTCGAGCGAAAGTAATACATTTACGGCTTTACGACCATCCTCTACCTCTTCAATAAGCCGGGGAATATCCCTGTAGGAATCGGGACCTACAACAATATCTACTAGCTGTTCTTCTTCAATAATCTGGTCTTTAATTCGCTCGGCCATGCACCCCAAAACCCCGACTGTCAATAATTTATTTTGCGTTTTGAGTTTTCTAAATTCTTTTAACCGGTTCCATACCTTCGTTTCAGCATTTTCACGAATGGAGCAGGTATTCACTAGAACAATATCAGCAAGTTCAGCATCACGCACTGGATACATTCCTCTTTCTATAAGTATAGCGTTAACGATTTCTGAATCCGCAAAATTCATCTGACACCCATAAGTCTCTATATAGAAGGACTTTGATTTTATATCTGATTGATTTTCTTTCACTTACAGTAAACTATTTGTGATGGTAAATGTGATGTATAAAATAAAACTATTTAACACCTATATACTACTATTTTATATTGATTTAAATACTAAAATATGGGTTCATTTTAGAACGATATGATGGTAAAACTTTTTTCTAAAATATATCAAATCACTTACCATCACATCTCAAAGATAAAAAAAAGGAGCGGTTTTTAATATCAACACATTTTCTACATCAATAAAGACTGACTTACCTTTATCCTTATATAAATCTTTTAAATCTCTAACATCTATCTACTTACTTAGATCTTACATCTTAATCAGTTTCTTCTCTAATAAAAGCGATATGAGACTGAATGATTTTATTAATGTTTTATTTTTTCATTTTATCGATTCCAATTGTCCATTCGATATCTAAATTTGTATTGTTTGGATACTCTTTACAAATCAGTAACAATTCGTCATTAGATAATTGTACGTTATACTGTTTAGTTGCATACCATAGTAAAGTAACCAGAGCCAAGTAGTGGTATTAAGTAAATTTTCATTTTGTGAATATCATAGAGATAATATATACTGTAAAGTATATTTCATTAGACATTTATTTACAATAAAATTCAAACATAAAACGTTTTTAACTCGTTAGTTATTTGAAAGTAGAGATGTTTTCTGTATATAATTTAAAGCCAGTATTTCAGAAATTGCTGCAACCGATATTGCATGCACTCTATAAGATTGGAGTGACCGCCAATCAATTGACTATCAGTGCTATTATTCTATCCTGTTTAATGGGTTTTGGTTTTTTACAATATCATAAATTTTATCTAGGCATTTTAATTATTCCTTTTGGATTGTTGTTAAGAATGGCATTAAATGCATTGGATGGTATGATGGCAAGGCAATACGATATGCAGAGCCAGCTTGGCGAAATACTAAATGAGATAGGGGATGTAGTTTCTGATATAGCTATAATTTTTCCATTTGTAATATTACCCGGAATAAATCCTTTTATAATAATATTGTTTGGAGTGCTGGCTATCCTTAATGAGTTTGCCGGTATTTTAAGTAAAGCTATAGGAAAAGAAAGAAGATATGATGGCCCAATGGGTAAAAGCGATAGGGCCCTAGTAATTGGTATTTTCTGTTTAGTGTTTTTCTTTTGGAGTGATGTAACATATTATGGTGATTGGATATTTGGTACTGCAAGTGCCTTAGTACTTGTGGGTACAATAATACGACTCTATAAAGCTTTATAATGGATATTTTTGGATACTACATACCAATTGAGTTGTTTTTTATACTATGTATAATATTTGTAGTCCTTATTATCTGCTCATCTACATTTGGGATCATTTCACTTATGAATAAAAGTGATTCCGTTTCAGAATTAGTCGTGAGAACTAATTCTTGGTGGAAAATGGCAATTGGAATTACTATTGTCGCAACGGCCCCAGCAATAATAGGTACAATAGTTTTAGCATACGTGGTATTTGTTGCATTACGTGAAATGCTATCCATAATACCACTAAGAACAGCAGATAGAACTGTTTTGGTCGCATCATATTTTGCTATACCAATTCAATTTTACTTGGCATACAAAAATTATTATTACTTATTTCAAATCTTTATACCACTGGTCATGTTTATAAGCGTATCCGTCATTCTTGTTTTGACAGGAGAAACGAATCGTATAGGTAGATCTATGGCAATCATACCAACCACATTGATATTAACTGTATACATGCCGAGTCATATGGTGTTACTTTTTCATGTATCTGTATCAGGTTTTACTGTAGGCGCTGGTGGGTTAATCATATTTTTAATAATGATTACAGCCTTTAATGATATTTTTCAATTCACCTGGGGAAAGTTGCTTGGAAAACGAAAAATTTTACCCAAAATTAGTCCTAATAAAACTTGGGTAGGATTTATTGGTGGAGTACTTACATCAGGTGTTTTAGGAGGTGCGCTTAGTTTTTTAACCCCCTTGGATTACATTAAATGTTTTTATATGGGTTTGTCTCTAAGTATAATTGGTTTTATTGGAGATTCAATTATTTCAGCTGTAAAAAGAGATCTAAAAATAAAAGATACAGATGATCTTATTCCAGGACACGGTGGCGCAATGGATAGATTAGACTCGATCGTACTTACAACTCCAACATTTTATTATTTACTTATATTTTTTATTGAAAACTAAATGAGAAAATTATTTGTAACATTAATTTATACTATTCTGGTTAGACCATGGCTTACTTTTTTCATTGGAGTTAGTTTTCATAATATTAAACATCTAAGAGATGCAGATCAGTTTATAATTGTGGCCAATCATAACAGTCATTTCGATACTGTGTCTATAATGGCAGCTTTACCATCCAAGTTGCGCAAAAATACATGTGCAGTTGCTTCTGGTGACTATTTTGGGAAATCATCGCTTACTGTTAGCTTAATGAAATTATTTTTTAATGCTATTTTAATTACAAAAAAAGTAAAGCCTGGAGAACTGTCTAATCTAGAAGTATTAGATCAAAGAATAAAAGAAGGGAAATCTCTAATCATGTTTCCAGAAGGTAGTAGAGGAAACCCAGGTACAATATCCAGCTTCAAAAAAGGTATTGCTAAATTATTGAAAGAGAATCCATCCGTACCATTCATACCTGTTTATTTAGATGGTTTTGGTAGAGTACTTCCTAAAAATAAAATTCTTATTGTACCTTTGATATGTAAAGTTAGATTTGGATCGCCTCTGTTTGCCACAACGAATGATATTAAAACTACTTTAGAAGAAGTGAAAAAAGAAATTTTAAATTTAAAGAAAAAAAATGAAAGGGATAGAAATCAGTTTGAATTTTATTAACCACTCATGAATACCCCTATTTCATCAATCATTTATTTCATCATCGCTGCAATCTTTGGCGCAGTAGGTCAATACTTATATAAGGCTGGTGCTGAAAGTTCAAATGGATTACTTTTGAGCTATTTAACTAACACAAAACTTATTGGTGGAGTATTATGTTATATAACAGTAATGGTGTTATTTGTGGCTGCATTTAAAAAAGGAGGTTCATTAACTGTACTTTACCCAATTTATGCATCTACCTTTATATGGGCAGCTGTAATTGGATTATTAGCTTATGGTACCCCAATAAAAATAATTAACGTCATAGGTATGTTACTTATAATAGGTGGCATGTATTTAATGGGTAAATAAGTTTAAAAAGAATACTGTCAGATCATTATGAAGCTTTATAAGCTTATACTTCTTTTTTCTTTTGTTTCAGGATGCATCAGTTCAAATTTGCTAGATTCTAAAACATCTCCTAGTAGTAGGAAGGGTATTATAGCTATTCATAGCGATGAACTTTCTTATTCAGAAAAAGAAGCATTAATCATTCTACCAGGATTTGGCGATTCTAAAAAGGGAAGAAGACATCAGAAAAAATATTTTAATAATGTGGGTTATGATCTATATATACCAGACTATATTGATAGAAGATCATATGCAGGTACAGTAGATAGGTTTACCAAATTATATAATACCTATCGACTTGAAGAGTATAAAAAAGTACATATTTTTTCATACATCTTAGGTTCCTACGTCCTTAATGAATTTATTAATGAATCAGGAAGTAAAAACATAAAAACTATTGTATATAATAGAAGTCCTCTGCAGGAACGAGCTCCTCGTGTAGTTGTGGAAACGATACCGTTGATAGGGAGGATATTTGCAGGTAAAGTTCTCAATGAATTTAGTACAGTAAGCTACGCACCAATTCTAAATGACGAGATAAATATTGGCGTGATTGTAGAGAATAAAGCTACTCCTTTGATACGAAGATTTAAAAAATTAACAATGAGTTATGGGTCAATTGATTGGAATAATTTAGATCTGAATCAGTCTTATGATCAGCTGATTTATACCCCATTAAATCATGATGAAATGTATTATTCTTTTGATGTGATAGGACCAGACATTCTAGAATTTATCAAATATTCAAAATTTACAAAACAGGCTAGATACATACCATATGACTGGGATCCTTTTGAATAGAACCCGAAATGACTACCAATGCTGAGGAAGAATAAGCGAAGATAAAGCTATATTGAAATTTATTGACAACTGTATGTTACCTTAGTTACCCAAGCCCAGCTAACAATGAACTTTCGAGCAAGTTCATCCCAAGATTTAACTTTTTATATAGCTAGTAATTTACGATATAGAACTTTTTTCTAGGTATGTATAGGTTTCTTTGAATAGTACAAGTGTTTAAATAATGAATAATTATTTGGATTACATAGAATTAAAAATTAACCACAGGCTTCAAAAAATCGAGTCTTAAAAACAAACTCAAATAATATTATTCTATGGCTCAACCTAAATATCATAAATACATTACGCTTTTTTTATTTTTCACAGTCATTTTTTCCCCTTTTAAAACATATGCTCAATATTTATTGTTTTCTTCTACACCGTATGAGATGCAAAATGATAGTAATTCTAACACTTTGCGCGTTATGACTTATAATATTCGTTTCGATAACCCCGAAGACGGAGAGCATGCTTGGGTTAATAGAAAAGAATTGGTGGCCAGTGTAATTCGTTTTCACAAGGCTGATATAGTAGGAGTACAAGAAGCATTAGAGCATCAAATAGAGGATTTAATGGCGTTACTGCCTGGTTATGCTTGGGTAGGAATGGGGCGAAATAATGATGGAGGTGGTGAATTTAGTGCCATTCTATACCGAAGTTCTATTGTCTCTGTGAAAGCTGCTCATACTTTTTGGCTTTCAAAATCTCCTGATATTCCTGGTAGCCAGTCTTGGGATTCTTCACTTCCTCGTATTGCCACATGGGCTCATTTTGATACAAAGTATGATGAACAAGAGATATTTGTGCTGAATACACATTTTGACCATGAAGGGGAGGAAGCCCGTCTTGAGAGTGCGCGACTGATCAAAGAACAGGCTTCCAAATTTGCGAACGGTCTACCGATAATATTAATGGGAGATTTAAATGCAACATCGGAGGAGCCACCACTTGCGTTGTTATTAGAATCCCCTATGGTCGATGGTCGGTCTCTACATGATGGATTTAAACACAGCATTCAGGCTCATCACGGCCCAGCATCTACCTGGACAGGTTTTACTAAAATAGAAGAAAATAGGCGGATTGATTATATTTTAATTAGTGAGGATTTACCCATTTATTATCATGCTATTTTAACCGATAAACTCGAGAATCGCTATCCATCCGATCATCTTCCCGTACTTGTAGAGGTCAGATTTAATGACTAATCACCCTAAATGATTGTAAACATACGCATTGTAAGTTTATATTAAATGTTATTAGGTAATGTAATGTTCAATTTAATTAGGCCAAGTTTCGGGGTTATTTCTCCAATTGGCTAGATGCTCTAAGTCGTTACTTGTAACAAAGCCTTTTTCGACTGCAACATCAACCAGGATGGTATAATCGGTGAGATTGAAAACAGGAACCTTTACCATAGAGAAATTTTTGGTCGATTTATCAAAACCATAGTTAAATATGGATATAAGTGCTTGCACATTGGCACCCACAAATTGTAAGGCATTGATGACTGAGATAGCAGATCCACCGGTGGAGACCAAATCTTCGATGACTACTGTTTTTTCTCCTTTAGCAACACCCCCTTCAATTTGATTACCCATTCCGTAACTTTTAGGCTTGGCGCGTACATATGCCATCGGTTTATTAACCTTGTCGGCAATCCAAGCTGCGTGTGGTATACCGGCTGTCGCCGTACCCGTTACTACATCGATCTCAGAAAATTCTTGGATAATAAACTCACTAAATTTAGCGGCAATTTTGGAGCGAATATGAGGTTGGCGTAAGGTTAGTCGATTGTCGCAATATATCGGAGAATTCCATCCACAAGCCCAAATAAAAGGTTTATTTGGGCGTAAAATCACGGCATTTATTTCCAATAAATCTGCAGCTAGTTCTCTCGCAAATGTGGTATCTATAATCATGTTATCTAAATTGAGGCCTTTTAGCAAAGTAGTTTGTGTGAACGAAGAACGTGCTGCATTAAAATACATGCATTGACTGGAATCATCTACCAAATTTGGAAAACGATGTACCAACCTATCCCAGCGTACAATCCGGCTACAATATCATCTAATAATATACCAAATCCTCCGCTCAATTTCTGCATACTATTAACTCCTATTGGTTTCCAAACATCAAATAGACGGAAGAATACAAATCCCACTAAGAGATGGATTATGTTAAGTTCCTCGCCATTCAAGCCCATTGTCCAAAGCCAGGCCCATAAGCTAACTCCCATACCAGCCCATTCGTCTATTACCATGGCTCCAGGATCTTTTCCCCACGCCTCTTCAGCTTCTGATGCAGTCCAGAAACTGGTTACCACACTAAATGCTGTAAAAGCAATTAAGAAAGGGATTCCTGATACCTTTAATCCGAAAAAAATGAGTACTGAGGCAACAATACTTCCCACAGTGCCAGGGGCAATGGGGCTGTAGCCAGAGCCAAACCCAGAAGCCAGGAAGCGTCGGATATAAGCAAGCATGGTGTCTAAGCTAGTTGAAACAAATGTCGATTTTTGCTTAGATATTGAACGCCGCTATATACTGTTATACCTGTCACAAGAACTAATAGCCAAAACATAAGATCAGTACTTAAAATCAAAGACACCCAATCCCCTAAAAAGATAGGAGCGCCTTTAAATACTCCAAGAATAAGGCCCATATATAGGAAAATCATCTGTACGGTAGTTTTAAGTTTGGCTAAGGAACTGGTTTGTATCTCTATTTTTTTTTGCCGAGCCCATAATCGAAATAAGGTAATAGAAATATCACGTATTGCAATTGCGATTATTGCCCACCAAGGAAATTGGTCCGCAGCTATAAAAGGGAGAACGGCAAAGCCACTAAGGGTAAGTAATTTGTCTGCAAATGGATCTAAAAACGCGCCCATAGATGTTTCAATATTGTATTTTCTTGCGTAATACCCGTCAAAAAAATCGGTTATTGCCGCGATGATGTACACCCCAAGTGCAATCAGCTTTATCCAAAGTTCTGGTTCGAAAAAAAGAACCAAAAAAATTGGGGTTAATAATATGCGTATCGTACTTAGTATATTCGGTAGTCGCTCCATGAGTTGAAGATACTATTTTTTTATACCACTTTAGAGTAGTATGGTAAATACCAGATTAGAAATTGAATAGTGAGCCACCTTTGTGCGATTTACTTCGTATTATGTTATACCGAGTTCTCGATCAAAAATATCCCAATTCGTATATATGATTGCGCACCTTATTTCAATTGGAAATGAACTCTTGATTGGAGATACAGTGAATACCAATGCGAGTTGGTTAGGGCAATTTCTTCACGATAGGGGGGTTCAGGTTACTCAGGTTCACACGATTACCGATGAACCTGAACAAATTAAATTCACCATTCAGCAAGCTTTAGATAAGGCTGATTTGGTCATTTCTACCGGCGGATTAGGGCCTACCTTAGACGATGTTACGAAAAAAAGCTTAGCGGAACTATTTGGGGTAGGTATGCGTCATGAAAAAAGCGTAGAAAAGCATATTAAAGAACTTTTTCATCGCAGAAATCTGCCATACTCAAAATCCAATCAAGCTCAGTCACTGATACCTAATAACGCTGAACTACTTTTTAATGCCACTGGAACCGCACCAGGTATGTTGTTCACTGAACAGGATTCTGTACTGGTTGTTTTACCGGGCGTACCCCATGAAATGAAGCATATTATGACCACGCAGGTTGCTCCACGTTTGCAAGAATGGGGGAGCTTGAATATTTTTGAAACCCGCTATCTTAAAGTAGCAGGTATTGGAGAGAGTCATTTGATTGATAATTGGTTGCCTAATATTAAGTGCATATTAAATGAATCCATCGATCTGGCTTTTTTACCATCTAAAGGGCAAGTATGTTTACGACTCACCGGTCGCGGCCAAAGTCGCAAAGAGGCCATAAGTCGGATAAAAAGTTTGAGCTTGGAGATCGAGCAACGGTTAGGGAACTTGATTTATAGCGACGAAAAAGAGGATACATTGGATCGTGCACTAGGACGCATATTAATTCAAAATGGATATCGTTTAGCTACAGCGGAGAGTTGTACTGGTGGGTTAATGGGACATATGTTGACCGAAACCCCGGGTTCAAGTGCCTATATGCAAGGTGGTGTGATTGCCTATAATAATGCAATAAAAATGAGCCAACTTGGAGTTGACGCTAGCGTACTTAAGCAAAAAGGCGCTGTCAGTGCAGAAGTTGCGTTACAGATGGCCAAAGGGGTTGCTCAGCTCATGGGTGTGGAGTGTGGTATTTCTTCTACTGGTGTAGCGGGCCCAGGAGGTGGGAGCCCCGAGAAACCGGTTGGAACCGTTTGGATTGGTTTTTTTACTCCTACTCAACAATTTGCTGTGCGAGCCGAATTTAGTAACTCCCGAAGCCTAAATAAACTACAATCGGTGATTACAGGCTTTGAAATTCTGCGGCGCTGCTTGTTGGGTATTGATGAGTTACCTTACAACCTGCAAAGGGTGTATTTAGACGCTCTCGAACCAGTGGATCAGGCTAAGAAGGGGCTATCGCACACATTACCAAGTCGGGATTCTCTGCATTCATGAACAAATGGGCTTCCATAGGGCGTCTTCGATTGGTAATATTAGGGCTATTTTTCCTAAATCTGGGTGTCGATCAACAGGCTCAGGCGCAGCCTAATATTTCGGCTTTGGGAAGTATTCAAGCAGATACATCAGACTTAGTTGCGATGCAAGAAGGTTTGGAAGTGTTTGGGATTATCCCTTGGCGTTGGGCCAACCGCACTAAGTGGGGGGCGCGGGAAGTTGCCACGGATAGTTTGTTGCGATGGGAGCATTATACCGACGGACATGTTTTATGGGCACAGCGCAGTGATGTTATAGCTTATGAGTTGGGTACTGTTGGCCGTCAATCAGGCCATTATGTGCAGGGGTTTGGACCTGGTGATCAGAAGGTTTACCTGGAAGGAATTGATCTTAGTAACCCCATAACAGGTCTTCAAGAGCTGCAATATGTACCTATAAATAAGGTGTCGAGTATTCAAGAGCTAGCCTCACATCGCCTGCGCTCGGATTGGCGTTTACGTGATTATTATCTCATAAAGCCCATCAGTACACTCAACTACGATGAATCCAGTTATACCTACCGTAATTTGGAATTCGGAGTTGGGCATAATTTCTCAGAGCGTAGCCATTTGGAGCTATCTTTTTGGGACCGTCGGGCGGGTGGTAATTATCCTGCTAATGAACTCAAAGGGAGTCAAATGTTTGCTAAGGGATATTATCACCTAAGTAAAACCCTACGCTTAGACGCTTGGGCGGCGAATAATTCCTTTGAAGCAGATGAGTCTTTTGGTTATTCTAATTCGTCCGCTGGCTTTCCATTTTCAGAGTATGGTCCGATTCCTCGTCGTAACTCTGTGAGCAGTAGTAGTTCTCGAAGTGACTGGTTTGTGCGTTTAGGTCATCGACCAGACTCTAGTTCCTTGGCTTCTTCATCTTTTCAATTAGGTCGAACCATCCACAAATTCTCTTTGCCTTTTGGCACTGATACCACGGCATGGAACATCCGCTCTCTCTGGTTTACTAGTGCTACCGTTTTGGAAGGACCAAGTTGGGGGCTTAGTGCTGAAGGGCGTTGGTCGGGCTACACCAACAGAAAAGGTTCAGACACTGGATTTCATACCATTAAACTATCAAACTGGTGGGAATCAAATGCTAACCTACTGGGATATTGGAAGGTCCTACCAACTGTGAATCTTAGATTGGGAGTGGAGCATGCCTTCACTGGCGACCGTGGGTCTGCTTTAAGTGGATGGGTAAGCCTAGATTTCGATAATAAGTTTATTAAGACGAATCTACAACTGGGACAAGGATTACAACTCCGGAGTATTCAAGATCAGTATTGGACATCCAATAGCTGGCAGAATGATGGAACCAACTTTGAGGACAGTCCACTTCAAGAAAGTCAATATATTTTGGGATCGGTGGATCTTTGGCCAGAACGCATCCTTACCATATGGCTGAATGCTCGATATAGTGTAGAATCGGGGATTGCTTTGTTGGCACCTTCTGGGCTATTTCAGGAGGAGATACGGGTTTATTATGCTAAGGAACATAGTTTTTGGTCTACAAGCGTGGGGCTAGATGCCCATTCTTCACATTGGGAATATGGATTGAGTGCAACGGCATTTAGTCGAGGTAATGGTCAAATTCAAGCACAATCTACAGAGCTTTTTGAAACCGATATGCAGTTTCGTTTACGCTCTCACGTCTTTTGGAAAGGTTATGTATTTGAACGGGCTGCCTATACTAAAATGGGTGTTCGTTTATACGGCTCTCCGTTAGGTAGTCATAATTTAGCTTTTGATACCGCTGCTCAATGGTGGTCTGTGCAACAAAATGGACTTGCTGAGCAACCCGCATTCCTTCGGGCCGATATTGAAATATCTTCTAGAGTACGCTCTATGATAGTTTTTTTGCGATGGGAAAATATGGCCCAGGGATTATTGGGTCCAGGATATTTTGGAGCAGATAGCTTTCCCATGCCAGGCCGAAGATTGGTAGTAAGTATTAAGGCGACATTTCGAAATTAATATTATTTTAAATTAAATAATTAAGAAGTTATGACTTATTTATTAAAAGAAGGCTTTGCTGGGCTTATGCGAACAAAATGGGCGTCAATGACATCTGTTATATCTCTTAGCTTAGCTTTATTACTTATTGGGATACTGTTTAGGCTCTCTTACAATTTATATGATAGTGCCGTAAGTCTTCGCGATTCTGTCGAATTAGAAGTTTTTCTTTATGATCTAGATGATCAAAATATTAGCTTAATGGAGCAGGCATTGCTATCTTTAAATGTGGTAGAAGAAATTAGTTTTATTTCCAAAGACAGTGCCGCCACTATCATGAGGTCTGAATTTGGAACAGGTGTTGAGGGTTTAGTCGCCTTAGATTTTCTGCCAGCTTCATTTAAACTTAGCTTGCGCAGAGATATTCCTGCTGATAGAATCGAAGTCGTTGCAGCAGAAATAGAGGAGTGGATTGGAGTTGAAAATATAAAATATAATGCCTCACTGCTTCAACTATTGGAGACGAACCTTCGAACACTTACTCGAATGGGTGCAATTATAGGCTTACTTGTTCTCATAACCGCTATGTTATTAGTCTTTAATACAATACGATTGACAGTTTATGCCCGACGCGATGTCATCAAAGCAATGAAATTGGTAGGGGCGACTAACAGGTTTATCCGTGCTCCTTTTGTAATAGAGGGTATTTTACAAGGTTTCCTTGCTGGTGGAATTAGTGTCAGTGTACTACATTTGTCCTTCGAGAGCCTATTACCAAAACTTACGCCAGAGTTTGATTTAATGGTTTGGCCATTTGGACAATGGTATTACTTGATTGGAGCTATGATGACCTTATCTGTCCTTTTAGGTTGGCTTGGGAGTCGCTGGGCTGCCGGAACCTTTATTCGAAAAACTGAACTTTGACTGCGAAGATGAGTCCTAGTGTTAGTTACGAGCTTTTTCGATATACTTATTACCTTGATTCGGAACTCTTTTCATGAGTGCTCTTGCGATGCTCACAAGTCTTTGTGTCTTCACAATGCCCATAGAAATGGAGGGAGTGTGATTCGATATTCATCCCGTGAATTCGGCCAATAAGTTGTTGAATCTCACCTATACGTGGATCGCAAAATTCATGCACATGTCCGCACTTACTACAGATAATATGATCATGTTGTTGATAGGCATAAGCTCTTTCGTAGTGATACTGACTTTTCCCAAATTGTTGGCGTTGTACTAATCCTGATTCAACTAGAAGATCTAAAGTATTGTATACAGTAGCCCGACTTACACGAGTGCCTTTGTGCTGCATGCTGAAAAAGAGTTCATCTGCGTCAAAATGACCATCAGAACGGTAGATTTCTTCTAGTACCATAAACCGTTCGGGAGTTTGGCGTTGACTGCCTTCCTTTAAATAAGAACTAAAGATTTCTTTTACTAAAGCGATTGTTTCTTCATGTGCCGGATGCGCCATAATGAGTATTCAAATTTTACAGGGCTACTAATTTTTATGTGACACCAGTACTCTATTATTTCCTATTTATATAATATACCAAATGTTACAATATGAAAGAAATGTGATGGAAAGGAAATTGAATAAGTACCGAATACGCAGTTTTTTTAGCTTTTAATCTAGTTTGAATGCCCTAGAAAAATACAGAAAGAGAAAAACATAGAGATTTTCAGTGCGGGAATGCTATATTATATAGTAGTCAACATTCATTTAGTCCAGTCGTTATGCCTATTTTAGTACCTTTTGATACGCTAACTGATTTATATATTAATCTTTCCAAAAAATATGCTGGCCAAAACAAGGCCGGCTTTCATCATAAATTAGATGCTTCTAATGGTTATGAACCGGTTTACTGGGACCAGATTACCGAGGACGTACAAGCCATCGCTGGTTACTTAACAAGCAAAGGTATTGAGAACGGAGACCCTGTTGGTATACTAAGTGAAAACCGTTACGAGTGGGCAGTAGTCGACTTAGCTATTCAACTAATAGGCGGAATTAATGTTTCACTTTATACCACTTTGCCTCCGAATCAGTGTGAATATATTTTACAAGATTCACAGGCGAAAATATTTTTTGTGTCGACAGGTATTCAGCTAAAAAAAGCTGTGGAAGTCTTTGAAAATTGTTCCGATTTGAAAGAAGTACTTGCCTTCGAAATGCCCAAAAATAAAAAACTGATAGAGAATGATTTTGTACGCTTGTTTGACCATGCCATGCGTGAAGGGAAAAAGCTGTATAAGGAGTATGATGACACGATACAGGGTTATGCTAAAAAAGTAAAACCCGATGATATTTGTACTTTGATCTATACTTCAGGAACCACAGGTAAACCAAAAGGAGCAATGCTGACTCATAATAACATTTGTAGTAATGTTAAAGCGGCTACTCAACATATATATTGGGATGATAAAGATACTTGTTTATCGTTTTTGCCTTTATGTCACTCCTTTGAACGAACCGCCGGGTATTATGCTATTATTTCATGTGGCGCTGAAATTTATTACGCGGAAAGTGTGGATACAGTATCCCGAAACTTACCGGAGGTAAAACCTACCGTGGTTATCTCGGTACCACGACTCTTTGAGAAAATCTTTAATGTGATCAATAAAAATGTTGAAGAAGGCAGCGCCGTTAAGCAGAAAATTTTCAAATGGGCGCTTAATACAGGTCAAAAATATGTGGATGGAAAAAGAGGATTAGTGTCGTTGCAAAAATCACTTGCTGACAAATTAGTCTTTGACAAGCTAAAAGAAAAAACAGGAGGGCGTGTCCGGTTATTTGTTTCCGGTGGGGCAGCATTACCACCTGATATAGACACCTTTTTCCAGTGTGCAGGATTACCCATTTTGCAAGGCTATGGCCTTACAGAGACCTCACCGGTAATGACCGCGAATCGTCCAGGGGATTTGATGGTTGGAATGGTTGGTACAGTTATACCTGGTGTAACAGTGGGTATACAAAGCATAGAAACAGGGGAGATAATGGCCCAAATAAATGGGGAAGAGTATCCAACAAATCTTAGCTCAGAAGCAGGGGAGATTTTATGTAAGGGACCAAATGTAATGAAGGGATACTGGCGAAATGATGAGGCGACCAAAGAGATGATAGATCCTGATGGTTGGCTACACACGGGTGACGTAGGAAGATTTGTAGATGGTTATCTTAAAATCACAGATCGAATAAAGCACATGCTTGTTAATGCCGGTGGAAAAAATATTTATCCAGGTCCCATAGAAGACATGTTTAAGTCTAGTAAATGGATTGATCACTTGGTAGTAATAGGGGAGGCACAAAACTTTATGGCAGCCCTTATTGTCCCAGATTTTGATGCGCTCCAAAAGTTCGCCGATTCCGAAGGGATATCCTATGCCGGCACTGATGAATTACTGGAACTTGACGAGGTAAAGTCAGTCTATAAAAAAGAAATGGCTCAGTTTTCTAAGAGTCTGGCTTCTCACGAAAAAATTCGTGATTTCCGACTACTTCCAAATAAATTTACGGTTGAAACGGGCGAGATTACCCCAACTATGAAAGTGAAACGCCGGGTCATCGCTGATAAGTACGCTCATTTGATTAGCGATATCTTTAAAAATGAATAAGTAATACCTCTGAGTTTAAGCTTCTTTTCTTGCAGCAATAAATGATTGAATGGCTCGAGTTAAAAAGATGACGCAAAGTACAAACATTACTGAGCGTGAAATGATGGCCCTTGGGCGTTCTAATTCTCCACCTCCAATCATTTCTATTAACCCTGGAACTGCCCCTATGGTGCCAAATATACCTACTAGTGCGAGTCCAGCGGCTGCATGCATCATGTGCTTGCGTAAGGATTCCTTTTTGCCTAACCATCCAAAAAGTAAAAATAGAATGCCGAAAAATGATGGTATTAGCGCGGTAAGACTTTCTTGACCTGTTCCTAGATAGGATGTTGCGCCTAAAATAATGAGTAATATTCCTAATGTTAAAGTAAGATTTTGCATAATAGGATGAGTTGTTAAGCTTGGTTTTTTTCTTGTAAACTAAGCCGTGTGACGAAACAAAATCTAAGATATGAAGTAATTATTGACATATCACCTATTTTTTTTAGCATGTTTACAATGAATTATATATAAGATAAAGCTTTAATCTGTTTTTTTTTTGAAATATCCGTCTAAAAAAGTCATGCTTTCTTCCACTGTACTTACCCAATGAAAAAGTTCTAGATTGGATTTACGGACATAATCTTCATCAACGGCGCGCTGGATAAATTGTTCTAAATCGGAAAAATAGTCATCTATATCAACAATTATAATAGGCTTATTGTGAAAGCCTAACTGTCGCCAAGTAAGTATTTCAAAAAATTCATCGAGTGTGCCAAACCCCCCCGGTAAAACGATAAAAGCGTGGGATAGTTCCTCCATTTTTGCTTTTCGGGTATGCATATTTTGAGTTTCGATAAGCTCCGAAAGCCCAGTATGAGCGACTTCTTTTACTTTCAGTGCTGTTGGGATTACACCTATGACCTCCCCGTTTTGGCTAAGTGCAGCTTCGGCTACGCGTCCCATCATTCCTATTTTACCCCCTCCAAAAACTACACCCCAGCATCGTTTGGCTATTTCTTTGCCTAGTTGATCTGCAGATTGGCCAAAAATAGGCTGGTGGGAGGTGCGAGATCCGCAGTACACACAAATTCTATTCATGTATCAATACTTTTATATTAGACTAGGGTAAACATTCTAGCAAGAACTGACTCAAGTGAGTGAACCAAACGGCTTATGTCTTCTTTGGTAGTATGTTTTCCAAAACTGATTCGTATGCTAGATTTAGCTTGTTCAGCCTCCCGTCCTAGGGCTAATAAAACGTGAGAAGGTTCAACAGCTCCAGAGGTACAGGCCGAACCATTAGAAACACAAATACCTTCTATATCCAAGTTTAGAAGAAGCATTTCACCATCAATTCCACGCTTTTCAGAATTCTGAAAGCAGAAATTAGTTATGTGATGAATCCCTGGTTTTCCATTTATCTCCCATTCACAAGCATGCAGATGGGTTTTTAATTCACAAAGGAGATATTCGTTGAGTTCTTGATAGGTTTTGAGCTGATCCTGCATTGTACGTGTTGTAATTTCCAAAGCTTTAGCAAAACCAATAACACCAGGTACATTTGTGGTACCTCCTCTTCTGCGACGCTCTTGAGAGCCCCCAGTAAGCCAGGGCATCCAGCGACTTCCATTGCGTATAAACATTAGTCCAATTCCTTTTGGGCCATATATTTTATGGGCACTTCCACTTAAAAAATCGACTCCCAATTCCTTAACATTCACAGGTATTTTTCCCAAGCTTTGAACGGCATCGGTATGAAAGAGAACGCCCCTTTCATGGCATAGATCTGAAAGCTTCTTGAGGTCATTTACCGATCCAATTTCGTTGTTAACATGCATTAGGCTAACCAGGCAGGTTTTGTCGGTTATGAGTTCCTCAAGCGTTTCCAAATCAACTATGCCATCGCCATTCAAGGGTGCCATTACGGGCTTAAACCCTTTCATTTTGGAAAGTTCAATAGGGTGTAAAACGGCATGATGTTCTCCAGGGGAGGTAATAAGTTCATTTTTATCACCCGAAAGCGCCATCACACCTTGAATTACGGCATTATCACTTTCAGTTCCACCTGAGGTAAAAATGATTTCAGAGGGTTCTGCTCCGATTATTTCGGCAATTTGTTCTCGGGAGTCTTCTACTATTACTTTTGCACGTTGCCCGAGATGGTGGGCTGAATTTGCGTTTCCATATTCGGAGGTTAGAAATGGAAGCATAGCATCTAGTACCTCTTTATCTAGAGGTGTTGTTGCGGCATAATCAAAATACAGAGTAGAATTTGAACTCATGTCAACTGTTTTAAATCTATTGTGATTTTATGCAACCATACGTAGGCTGTGTGTTTAATATAGAATAAATTAGGGAAATCAATTAAGGGTAAATCTCACAATACATGGCTTATCTTTGCAAAGCTAAGAGTGGGAAAAGTTTTAAATGGTTGTAGGGTTGCGTAAATTAGAAAATTATATAGTAATCGCGCTATCTAACATTAAAAATTGAGGTAGAAGAGATTCGAAACCTATCGTTATTTTTTGATCTATCATTCATCATACATTCACTCATTAAAGGTTCAGAAATGGCAAAGAAAACGCTACGTGATATTGACATAAATGGTAAAACGGTTTTAATGCGAGTTGATTTTAACGTGCCTATAATCGAAGGCAGAATCACTGATGACAACCGGGTGGTTCAAGCACTTCCCTCTATACAATACATTGTTGACCAAGGAGCAAAGCTTGTATTGACCTCTCACTTGGGCCGGCCAAAGGGACATCCAAATCCTGAGTTTTCTTTGAGACTAGTAGCCCAAAAACTAGCAAGTTTAATGAGTGCGCCGGTACATTTCGCCAATGACTGCATTGGTGAGGTCGCTGAAAAGGCAATTTCCGCTGCGAAAGAGGGCGAAATTGTGGTGCTCGAAAACGTACGATTCCATATAGGTGAAACTGAAAATAATCCTCGATTTGCCCGACAACTTGCAGTCCATGCCGATATCTTTGTGAACGATGCCTTTGGATCTTCGCATCGAGCCCATGCATCCGTCGCTGGAGTTACTACCTACATGGAGGAATCAGTTTCGGGATTTTTATTAGAAAAAGAGATTACCTATTTAAGTGATAGTATGAATGACCCAAAGCGCCCTTTCGTAGCAATCTTGGGGGGAGCTAAGGTGTCAGACAAAATATCTGTTATCCAGTGTTTATTGACGAAAGTAGATACCATTATTATAGGTGGAGGGATGGCTTATACATTTTTAGCTACTAAAGGATATTCGGTAGGAAATTCCTTGTTAGAGAAAGATAAGATACCGATGGCAAAATCTTTAATGGACCAAGCGCTTGAGGCAGGAGTTAATTTAATGTTACCGATCGATTTGGTTATTGCTGATGATTTTTCAAACGATGCTAATAGAAAAGTGGTGGCTTCAGATAGAATTTTAGATAACTGGGAATCATTAGATATAGGTCCTGAAACTATCTCATTATTTGGTGCTGCAATTACTCAAGCAAAAACTGTACTTTGGAATGGGCCTATGGGGGTATTTGAAATGCCTAACTTTGCGGTGGGTACTCAGTCTGTTGCTAAAGCCTTGGTGAAGGCCACTGAACGTGGCGCTATAACTATTGTTGGAGGAGGAGACTCTGCCTCGGCTATTAAGAATATAGGTTTGAGTGACCAAGTGTCCCATGTGTCTACAGGTGGCGGAGCTAGTTTAGAATATTTAGAAGGAAAAGAATTACCAGGGCTTTCCCATCTAAGCGATAAATAATACATTACCTTAGGTTGTTTTGTAGAGCGAGGGGGGTGAAGCTTATTTTGTTCAAATGGCATACTTAGATTATAATTTAGCAGAATCGAAAAAACAAAGATAATGGAGACTAGATGAATCAAAATAGAAAAGAATTTCTTAAAAAAGGTGTTGCTGGATTAGCAGGTATTAGCGCCTTTGCGGCTGCTGAGGTTGCTTCTAAAGGAGATAGCTTAGCTATAAATGCATTAACCCAAATGTCATCTGATCAAGTGTCTTCTGTAAAACCGGTGGTAGTATCAACCTGGATTCATGGCATCCTAGCCAATGAAGAAGCCTGGAAAGTTCTAGGAAATGGGGGGACTTCTTTAGATGCGGTAGAGTTAGGTGTCAAAACTGCGGAAGCGGATCCCACCAACCAATCCGTAGGTCTTGGGGGATTCCCAGACAGAGAAGGTAGGGTTACCTTGGATGCCTGTATTATGAATCATGAGCAGCAATGCGGTTCAGTAGCTTTTTTGGAACATATTTTACACCCTATTTCGGTGGCTAGAAAAGTGATGGAGGAAACACCACATGTCATGCTAGTGGGAAAAGGAGCGTTGCAATTTGCAGAGCAGCAGGGATTTAAACGTGAAAATTTACTCACCGAGGCTTCTGAAAAAGCCTGGCGTAAGTGGTTAGAGGATTCTAGGTACGCTCCGGTGATTAATGTGGAAAATCATGACACTATAGGAATGTTAGCCCTAGATGAGTCGGATAATTTATCTGGGGCTTGCACCACTAGTGGCGCGGCATATAAGATGCATGGCAGAGTAGGGGATTCACCCATTATAGGTGCTGGTCTTTACCTGGACAATGAGGTGGGTAGTGCGGTGGCTACTGGGCTTGGAGAAGCAGTCATTCGGTCTGCAGGAGCCTCAGTGGCTGTTGAGTTAATGCGCCAAGGGTATACTCCTCAGCAGGCCTGTAAGGAAGTAATAGCCCGAATAATTTCAAAGGAAAGCGATCCTAAATCGCTACAGGTGGGTGTAATAGCCCTAAATAAACAAGGACAAGTAGGTGGAAGTGCTATTCATCCAGGATTTAATTATGCTTTATTATCGAAAGAGCATGAAAATAGGATGATAGATGCACCACATTTGTTTGTATCAAAATAAATGTCATTCAGTGATTACTCATTAAAAAATATAAATGGTAAGGAATGATTGACGAAAGGACCTTAACTTATACTAAAATTAAACAAAAAAGAATTATATGAGTTCACTAAATAAAGTAATGTTGATTGGACGTTTGGGACAAGATCCTGAAGTTCGGTATACACAGTCAAACACTGCAGTAGCTACCCTTAACCTTGCCACTAATGAACGCTATCGAGATAGCAATGGTGAGTATCAAGACAAAACCGAATGGCACCGAGTAGTAGCGTGGGGAAGAACGGCTGAAGTATGTCAACAGTACCTCAAAAAAGGTTCAATGATTTATGTTGAAGGACCTTTGCAGACCCGAGAGTGGGAAGACAAGCAAGGGCAAAAAAGATACACTACTGAGGTAAAGGCCCTACAAATGACCATGCTAGACTCGCGAGGTAGTAACGGTGGAGGTGTGTCAGAAATACCGCCAGTTCCTGGTTCCATCAATGCTCAAAGCGGTGGAGCTTCTAAGAGTCAGGGAGTGAATAAAACGGTTAACTTAGATGATATTGATGACGATTTACCTTTCTAATTGGTGGATATTTATTGGATGGATTCAGAGTGGTGAGTTTGAACTATCCACTCTGTCTATCCAATTCGTTATTATGTCTCTTGGTTTGATTTTTTCAGCCGTATTTTCCGGGTCGGAAGTTGCCTTTTTCTCGCTTACAAACAAACAAGATTTACTAAACAAAGACGAAGCCTATTCTCAAATAGATAGAAGAGTGACTACGATGCTTAGTCAACCAAGGAGGTTGTTAGCCACAGTACTAATTGGGAATACTTTTGCCAATATCATAGCTTCAGTTATGGCAGCGGTGATTACCGGTTCACTTATGGGCTTTACTGCTGCACCTGAATTTTTAGTTTATACCATAGAAGTAATAGTATTAACTTTTGTGATTCTAATTCTAAGTGAAATCACTCCTAAAGTTATTTCAATCAATAATCCTCTACGTATATCGAGGAAGTTAAGCGGTTTTATTTACATCTATTTTATTCTACTTAAACCACTGGCTAAGTTAATTGCTGAAAGCACTATTAGTTTGGAGCGAATTTTACCTAAAAATTCAAATACCTTTAGTTCAGATGATATAAAAATGATGGCTGAAGTAAGTGAACAGGAAGGTTCAATTAAAGAAGATGAGCGGGAGATTATTGAAAATGTAATTGAATTTGGTAACATTATCGTTCGTGAAATAATGACTTCACGGGTCAATATAATTGGTGTATCCATGGAAGATTCACTTCCAGAAGTACTTGCTCGAATCCGTGAGCATAGCCTCTCAAGAATGCCACTTTATGAAAATGACTTTGATACTATTAATGGGATTATCCATGCCAAGGATATT